>Ga0209542_10010038_pt1 | contig 17209 bp, 16 predicted proteins | sample RifCSPhighO2_01_FD_184028 | JGI IMG/M metagenome (GOLD analysis project Ga0209542, IMG submission 184028) | Soil microbial communities from Rifle, Colorado - Rifle CSP2_plank highO2_0.1 (SPAdes) (version 2) | ecosystem: Environmental > Terrestrial > Deep subsurface > Rock core/Sediment ...
CAAAGAATAGTATAAACAGCAAGCCGCATGCAGGTTTCTTAAAAAATGCGGGACACGCACAAACCAGACTATAGAAAGGAGGTGAATTCTAATGCTGAAAGAGCTTCTGCTTTCCGCCCTACGGGCAATCGGACTTTCGAGTCCTCCTGTCCTGGCGTATGGCCCAAGATGCAGCCATTCCGGTCCCTGTGGGACCCGTGGCCACAGTGGCTATGGGCACGGGTACTGTCAGTACTGCAAACTCTGCAACTGATAGCAGCGATAACAGATCGGGGACGGGACTTTGTTCCGCCCCCGATTTTATATTTCAGGACTAAATACCTTGGTTCACAAGGTCTTAACTGTCCGCAATAAAGCTCCCCGCCTGAATGCTCCAGAGCTTGTGGTAGAGACTGCCTTTGTGGCTCAAGAGTTCGGTATGCGTTCCTTCGGCAGCGATACGGCCCTGCTCCATCACGACGATGCGGTCCATATGCATGATGGTTGAAAGGCGGTGCGCGATGACCACGACCGTCTTCCCTTCCATGAGGACCGTGAGGGCTTCCTGGATGAGTGCCTCTGATTCGGAATCAAGGCTTGAAGTCGCTTCGTCGAGAATGAGGATCGGTGCGTTCTTGAGGATTGCGCGAGCTATGGCTACGCGTTGACGTTCACCTCCTGAGAGCTTAATGCCGCGCTCACCCACATGCGTCTCGTATCCGAGCGGCAGGGCTGAGATGAAATCGTGACAGCGCGCTTTCTTTGACGCTTCCAAGACTTCTTCATCGCTCGCATTCTGACGACCGTACCGGATGTTATCCATAAGCGTGCGGTGGAAGAGTATTGGATCCTGCGGGACAAAGGCGATGGCCTCCTTAAGACTATCCTGCGTGACCTTCGCTATATCCTGACCATCTATCTCAATGCTTCCGGACGTAACGTCATAGAGACGCAGGAGAAGCTTCGTGATAGTCGACTTACCCGCCCCTGAGGGGCCAACAAGCGCAATCTTCTCCCCTCCCTTGATGGAGAGAGTGAAGTCGGCAAGCACCGCCGTATCTCCGCCAAAGTTAAAAGATACGTCCCGTACGTCTATTTTTCCCTCTGATACCTTGAGCTCCCTTGCTCCCTTTACGTCCTGTACATCATGTGGCTTCTCCAATATTTCCACCATTTCATATGCGTCCGCAAAAGCGTCATACACGCGGCGCATGCTGTGCCCAAGATTCCAGACACGTTCGATGAGGCCGATGATGTAGACCTGAATAAGGACAAAGTCCCCAACCGTGATGAGTCCTTTCTGCCAGAGCAGCACCGCCCCGATAAGAAGCGCTATCTCAAGCGCAAGCGAAAGAAGCCCCTGTAGAGCCAGTATCCACGCGTCTGCAAGCCAGGACCGCATGGTCGCCTTTCTCCACCTTTCAACGGCATTCCCGAATATGGAATACTCGTGCGCAGAAGCGGCGAACTGGCTTATGGTCGACTGGTTCGAGACCGCATCAGAAAGTACACCCGTTACCTTACTGTCCTCCTCTGCGCGCGCGATGCGAAGCGGCTGTTTCCAGCGTGCAAGCCCGATTTGAATGACTACGAAGACGATGGTCCATGAAAGCAGTCCGAGACCGAGGTATGCGTTTCTCTGGAAAAGTACGGTTACTGCACCGATCGTAAAGACGGTTATGGAAAAGAAAGAAAATACCGTCGTATCAAGAATCTGCTCGAATGCGCGCGCATAACGGTTCACTCGGCGCGTAAGGGAGCCGGCAAAGTTTGATATGAAGAAGTTGTAGCTATGGCCGAGCAGGTATCTGAACGCCTGGTTTGAAAGGTCGGTCATTATCTTGGCTTCTATATGCATGATGGAGACCATCTGAACGCGGTACCCTATCCATCCTATGAAGTTTGCAAAGCCGTAGAGGAAGACGATTCCCATGAGAGCCGAGACGACAACCGTTGACGCATCCGGTCCGGAAAGCGTATCGATGAAGCGTTTAAGTACGAGAGGAGCCGCAATAGCCGCAAGCTGAATCACGAGACTTCCGAAGAAGACAAAGAAAACAAGCTTCGGATACTTACCGGCAGCCTTTGCATACGCTTTTATGACCGGCCACGCCCTCGTGACCTTTTTCTTCTCCTGTGGATGCATAAGATGAGATTATACAACGTATTTGTTGAACTTAAAAACAAACATTGCTTCACCATCCTTCCCACCGTCCACTTCCCCGGCCCAGTAATCGAAAGGGATAGAGTTGCAGCGAATATAAGGAGGATGGCATCGACATGAACGTGCGGTCCTGATGCAAGTTTGGGGCGGAATAACCTTTCATGTACTCTACCGATCTTCACTAAAGTTGTTGGACCAAACGGCTTGGATCTTTCCAGATCAAACCGCCACGCCTATGTTAGAATCCCCTTAATTAATATGGCCGACGCAAAGGATATTGAGGTAGAAATACGAGGACCCCTTACTGCCGAGGGCTATTCGAAGCTTAAGGTTTTTCTTGACGAGAACGCCGAGAAGGTCGCAACGAAGAATCGGATACTAATCGACTATTCAACCTTCCTTCCTGGTGAGATGAAAGACCGTAAGAAAGACATACGGCTCAGAATAACGAATGGGATCCCGGAGATTATGGTCAAACTGGGAGACTGGGGTGCCGTTGACCAGCGAAAGGAACTCTCAGTCACTACGGCAGAAGGGACATTCGACACGCTTGTGGAGATATTTGCGGCTCTTGGTTATGAAAAAGGCGTCTTGTGCGACCGGAGGACTGAGGCATACGATTACAAAGAAGCAGAGTTTGCGTTAGTCGAGATACCAGGACACAGCTACTATTTCGAAGCGGAAAAGATGGCTCACGAGGGGCAGGATACGAAAATTCTAGCTCAGGAAATACAAGCTGTTTGTTCTGAACTTAATCTTTCAACTTTTACGGGCGAAGAGTTCTTTGCGTATGTTGAGACTCTCAATAAAGAAGTGAACGAGGTCTTCGACTTTAGTAAGGAGGGGTCGGGTTATTTTAAGAGGCGTTTTGGGTTTTAGTTCGACCTGAAATCAAAGAGGGCGACCAGCGCGTTGCGCCAGCCGCCCTCCGTTCTTTGAGAGACTTACCCATGATGTCCTCGCACATATACCTTCCCGCGAATTATCTTATGTGCGGGTCGATTATGATACGTGTCCTCACGGGCAAACTCTTGACCGCAGTCAGGGCACTTGCAGTCCCCCTCCGTATGGTCTTCAAGGATCATGTCTACGTAACACTTTATTAACTCGCCTCCACCCTCTTTTCGGTACTTATACAGATGGCAGCGGCACTTCTTGCAGTGCACGTCGATCGTGTAGGTTCCGGACTTAGCCATTTGCTTTATCCTCGAACGACGAGAGGATGGCGTCAAATCTCGGGGGACAAGCGCCAACACACGCGTTGCATGAGATGCAGTTATCGCTGATGACAGCCAGGGACGTCTGACCCTCGCGCTGAACCATTGATAGTGCATCGAATGCGCAGGATGCCACACACAGCGTGCAGCCAGTACATCTCTCTTCAACTATTACGGGACGCGGAGAAGAGAAATGATGTTCCTGGGTGTGAGGAATTGCGGCACCAACCAGGTCCATGGCAGAGCCGTATTCCTCGTGCGCTTCAAGGAATTGCTCAATCCCCCGCAGTATGCGCTTAAAGGTACGCGGACCCTTTAGCGCAGGTGCGGTATATAGTTGGATTGCCGATGCCCCAGCCATGAGCATCTGGAGGGCATGGTCTGCGGAAGAAGCTCCGCCGCATCCCACAACCGGAATGGATACCGTTTTCGCAAGCTGGTGTACGCACCATAAAGCTATCGGGAAAATAGCTTGTCCGGTAAGACCTCCGCCTCCGCCTTCGCTTTCTCCATCAACCTCATGACAACAGTGTGCTCGCACTTGAGAAGCTAAGGAACTGAGGCATTGCGTTATATTTGACATTTCGAATACGAGACGTAATCTAATAACAGGGTTAATTGTTCAAAAAGGATGGCAATATGACGGTCAATCCAATCGATGCCATCCTGAAAAAAGATGGGCACCGTGTCGCTTTTGAGCGGCTTGTCGATATGAATGGAGCCGAGCTTAATACCTTCCTGATGGGGGTTATGGAGCAGCGGACATCAGTAATGACGATTGCATCGGTTTTAGCGCGTTATCGTCAGAGCACGCTAGTCGCGCCATGCAATCTTGATCAGCGCGAACTTCTTACTGCTGACTTACTAGCGCTAAATGGTTTGCCGGAAGAGTTTCTGGTTCGGGAACTCTCGCCAGTCTCGCCGATGGGCTCTTGCAGCGTCATTGCGGGCGTCAGCCAGAAGAATATTCTGTCTTCATTGCGGGGCGTTGAAGTCATGGCTGATCCAGCATCTGCACTTGCGCTCGAAGCCGCAAATCTACGTGCCGAATTATTGCGTCAAGACAGCAGACATAACGGGCGCGTGCACCTTGCGACATGTGGGCGTACGCTTCGACTGCAGAACTTCGACAATATTCCCGGTTTTGTTCCGCACTTCCGCGCCTTCGGGCTGGTGAGTGCGGGGAGAGACATGGGACATGAGGCGTTCGAGATTTCTTCGTTACTTCTACATCTCACTGGATTTTTATCCTTCATATACGCACTGCGCATGACTGGAGGTTATGCGGCAACGGAAATTGAGGTGAAACTCTCGGATATGCGGATTCTCGATGCGGTAATAGCTCGCAACGGTCTCGATAGACAAGCCATCGGTCGTAATGTGCAAAAGCCTGGCTTCAATGTCTTTACCGAAAACCAAATAGAACTTCCGTCCGAACTTAGGCTCACCAAAGAGCTTACCGTGTCACAGATAAATGAATATGACTTGAAGCCTCCGTTTCGGCTTCTCTCGGTTCTTGAGCGAGGGGTCACAGAATTATTAAAGACTTTATTTCCGGAAGTACGCCTTAGCATCGATCTTGCGCGAGCTGCTGGGATGGGGTATTACACCAGCGCGTGCTTCAAGATTGTTGCCAAAAACAAAGACGGTAAAGAGTTTCCACTCGCAGATGGTGGATTCGTCCCCTGGTCTAAGCAACTTCTTGCATCCGAAAAGGAAAGGATGCTTGCGAGCGGCTTCGGCACCGAGCTCTTTTGCTCAAACTATAAGTGCTAGCGCACGCCGCCTCCCGATGGGAGGCGGTTTCTTAATCACACAACTCCACTTTCTTCGAGAGAGAAAAGATTATCCGAAGAACGGAGTAGGCTTTTAGTGCCGAGAGGAACCGTTAGGATAGGCGCGGTATGTCCGATGTTGGCATTGAACAAAATAGGGTATTTAAATTGGCCTACGTAGCTCATTACTATCTTCTTAAGCAAAGCATTGTCATCCGACTCATATTGATACGGCCTACCTATTACTAGACCACTGATAGAAGCGAATACTCCCAAGTTATCGAGATCTGAAAGATAAGTGTCTAAATCGTGCATAGGCATTTTTTGACCAGGCCCCCCTTCTGGTATATCGACGAAGAATATACATCCTGCAGGATCTACCCAATATTCGGTGCCAGCAAGATGATTCATACTTGGTACTGCTCCTCCCCAAGTCGGACCACGTGATTCACCCTCGCGCCACCATTCGTAACCGTGATGGATATTCATTTTTCTTGCGCGCTCTAGATCTTTCTTTGTAAACCAGTCCAGAAACTCGTCTGTCCACGTTTCAGAAGCGGCAATTGCACTTTGGGGACTAGAAGAATCCATCAAAGCTTTCTCGAAACTTTGTTGCGTGTAGGGCAGTATTTCAGGGTACTCGGCGAACTCCGATATTAAACATGGTCCGTAGAAGGTTCGTAGGTGTGCCTTTACTGCTAATGCGTAATGTAAGACTGTTATGTCAGAATATCCAATAAACGGTTTGGGATTCCTCGCAATTAGCTCGTAATCAAGATACTTTAATATTTGATTTGCGTGATTCCCGCCTATAGTTGCGATGATTGCGTTGACATCTGGCGAAGCAAACATCGCATTTATATCGTCGGCCCTTTCTTCAGCAGAAGCCGATACCCACCCGTCTATTTGACGAGCATGCTTTGCTACAACTATTGAGAATCCCATTTTTTCTAGCATTTGAATGCCGTTGTCGGTGCGGTGGGGAAACAGAGCGGCTAAACCTGCTGAAGGCGCAACTATACCGATCTTGCCACCTTGTTTAAGTCGTGGGGGTGAAATTAAGGAGTCGAAAAACATGGGTCGATGTTATTTTTCTCCAACAGAGAATATATTAACTCCCCTGTTCGCTACCGTTGGAAGATTGGAATAACTAAGCTCAAGAGCGAGTACCCGATCAAAGAAATCTTGATTTTCAAGAGCTCTTGATATCGAGCTTTTCTCCTTATTTGATTGATCGAAGTCTTCCATTCCGGGTTGAGCGAACGCAGGAATACCGTATGTTTCAAGTGGATTGAATCCTGCTTTTACAAGCAATTCTTCCATTCGCTCTTTCGAAAATAGGCTGAGTGTCGGTACATATGGCGCCCATTTAACAGTTTCTGTTTCATCTATCGACAACAGCTCCTCCGGAGGTGCTTGGTAATTCATTATTTTTGAGTAAAGAGCGTTGTAAAAACCATGTCCCATCAACAGGACTTTCCCTCCAGGTCGTATGACACGATAAAGCTCGTTCACAACTTTTTGCGGATCGGTGACAAAGCTCAACGGGCTATAGATACTCACAATATGATCGACGCTGTTTTCTTGAAGCTTATCCATCGCAGACAAGTCACCTTCTACTAGATTAACGCGTTCCTGAATATTTGCCGCTGAGAGATTTTCCCGCGCCTTCGCGAGCATATCGGAAGAAAGATCATACAAAATAAAACGAGCTGAAGTTTCCTGCGCCATCTTGGCAATCCATCGGCCTGTGCCTCCACCTGCATCAAGTACGACCTCCTTCTCCGTCAGCGCACGCAACGGAATATGTCGTTTTATAACCTCGTATATAATCCTGTCCGACAATTTCCAAAAGTGGAGTTCATCTGCAGAGTCGACATTTTTACTATACGGTTTGAAAAAACTATCGAATTCGTCTCGTTGCATATGGTCAAGGATAGGTTAGTACATTCTTAAGTCTCGGATACATAATAGCTTCCTTGATATCACTACGGCAAAGTGCCCACGTAATAAACCTCTCAATTCCGAGGCCAAAGCCTGAAGTTACATGATACCCTGGCAAGTTCCGGAGTCCGATATACCAAAGATACGGCTTAGCACTTAAGCCTTGGCGAGAAAGGGATTCTCGCATTTCTTGTTCATTGTCTTGGCGTTGCCCTGCTCCCACAATCTCCCCTCCGAAAGCTCCCGGTATAAGTGCTGGGAACAAGAGATCTGCATTTATTACTTTATTTTGGTCACTTTCTGAAGGTTTTTGGTAGAAAGGCACTCGATCACGAGTATAGCCCTTCACCCATGTAGGGAGAGTTGACCCCATCTGTTCGAGAAGAATACGTTCACCCTTACTCGTCATATCTACTCCATGTTCAGTTTCATGAATTACTCCCTCCTCTTTGCTTCCCCGTAAGAGTGACACGGCATCCTCAAAATCTATAACGGGAAATGCTGAAGACTCGACAAGTTCTTTCAGTGCAAGAGTTGTGGCGGTGCTGTCTTTACTCAACAGGCCTGTGATTAGGGGAGCTCCCAAGATCATTTCCGCAAGAATCCTAATATAGGCTTCGACATGTGGAATAAGGTCGTTAAGTGTGCCTTTAATTTCCGCTTCGCAGTGAAAAAACTGATTTAGATGTCGCTGGTCAGGATCTTCACCCCTCATAGAGGGCAGGTAGCAATAGACTTTCTCAAAGCCGTTAAGCAAAAGGGGTTCAAAGCCAAACTGGGATGAATCGACGAGATAGGTGCGCAAATTCCCAAATTCTATTTGTATTGCCTCTGAGTCTGAGCCTGGACCCATTGGAGACGAGACACTTGGAGTGAGCATGAAAAGATCCAGATTCTTGGCACCGTATATAGTTGTAAAATAGTAGTCAGACACTGCTCGTAAGTGATGTCGAAGAACCACTAACGCGCGATAATACGGACTTCGTGTTAACTCAATAACGTGAGTTTTAGGATCGTATGAAGGGATATCCAATGGCGCCGAGATTTTTTTAAATCCCCTTTCGTCTTCCTCAATAAGTTGAAGTATATTTGCTGGTAATGACATCTTTAAAGTATACCCGTTACGAGGAACATTTTTCCGTATGTGTCTATTCTATCGTTTTGACTTCAATTTTACTTAGACTGGAATGATAAGTCTCAGGAAATCCAAAGCGATTTGCTGCTCTTTTAATAAGACCGAGGTAGTGCGTAGAAGGTAACAAATCCTTCTCTTTCTTCACCACTTCATACGTTTCAGCCTCGACCTCTTTCCCTTTGGCGCTGAGGACAACCACCTGAATCCTCCGGTAGTGAACCGGATGCCCCTCAAACACATCCATGGCTTCCATATCGGCATCGTTTAACTTGTACAGAAGCCCGTATACAGATTCCCCTTCCATAGGAAGGATATCGGCACAACCACATTTGCGTTTTTCCGAGTAAATCGTAAACGCAAGGCGATAGTCAGGAAGTGACGCCACTCCCAAAAGACGTGCGTCGGGACAACGCTCGCGCATCTGATCCAGATCCATATTTGAGCCATAGGCGAAGTAGAGAGACATGGTTGTAAAATAATACCTAATAATTCGTACAGAAAGATGTGCGGTTCTCCATACCGCACATCTTAGTTTATTCACGCTGCCACAAGAGCTTCCTGGCAAAGGTTATGGCAATACTCTGCCCAGTCACATACGCGGTCGATGGAATCAGTCGCACCGAACATCCGGAACTCAGTCGTCCCATGGACCGAGATACGAACCAGCGTCCAGCACTTGCGAGGATCTTCTGCGAATCCTTTCTGGAGAGCTGTCTAATAGTAATGATTCCAATCGATATATGGCTCTGGCTTGTAGTCAGGAGCCATTTGGCGATATATTGCCAAGCATTCTCCGAACGACCCATTTCCGAGCTCGCGAAGCTTTTCGAGGTGCTGAATCACGTAAGTGTAGACTCGAAGTGCTTCTTCGTAGTCACGCATCCCGATGTGTACATGCGTACCAATAACGCGGCATGCAGCCAGGAAGATTTCTGCAGGCATATTCTTCGTAATCTGCTGGTATCTTCCGCTTGGGTCAGGAAACACGTCGAGTGGCATATCCTTAGGACCAACTTCTCTGTGCGACGCTCTATAACCGAGAGAATCGAGAAGTGCGTAAAGTTGCACACGTGTTTGATCGAGCGCTCCACGAAGTTCGTGACGGCATGCGGGACCGGTTCGCGTTTCCAACTGGCACGCTGAGAGCTCATAGCCGAAGTCGTATGACTTATCAGTGTGTGCAAGCACGTGCGCAGCAGCAGGAACGATATTCCGGGCACGATCCGTAATGAAGAGTTCCTGCTCTACACCAATACATCCTGCTAGAGTCGGATTGAATTTGAATCGTGCCTTGAATCCTTCCAGTGACATCTTATTTCCCTTTCAAAAAGAACTGGCGCCATTCCGTGAAGCTCCATATAACGAAAACTCCCCGTCCCTTCGCAACGTCAAAAAGACGTTGCGAAGGGACGGGGAGTCTCATGGAGATCCGCGTGGTGCCACCCTTTTTCTCGAACTGACCGGCTAGACCGGAATCGCTCGACTCACCGACTCAGACGCCTTACGGCCGACATCGGGATTCCCATGATTACGGGGGAAGCCGGATCTCCACTTATGCAGAGACCATCCTGCTCCGCAGTTTGTTGCGGGGCGATTCCGGCCCAATCCCGCGTGTTCGGGACCGAAATCAAGGATATTGTAGTTATCGGGGAACGGCGCGTCTGAAGAAAATATAGACCTTTATTACGATAATGGCAATGATAATCGTGATGTCACGGTTATTCCCTATTTATGCTTAGTCAGCAATAAAACTCCCTGCCTGGATGCTCCAGAGCTTGTGGTAGAGACTGCCTTTGTGGCTCAAGAGTTCGGTATGCGTTCCTTCGGCAGCGATACGGCCCTGCTCCATCACGACGATGCGGTCCATATGCATGATGGTTGAAAGGCGGTGCGCGATGACCACGACCGTCTTCCCTTCCATGAGGACCGTGAGGGCTTCCTGGATGAGTGCCTCTGATTCGGAATCAAGGCTTGAAGTCGCTTCGTCGAGAATGAGGATCGGTGCGTTCTTGAGGATTGCGCGAGCTATGGCTACGCGTTGACGTTCACCTCCTGAGAGCTTAATGCCGCGCTCACCCACATGCGTCTCGTATCCGAGCGGCAGGGCTGAGATGAAATCGTGACAGCGCGCTTTCTTTGACGCTTCCAAGACTTCTTCATCGCTCGCATTCTGACGACCGTACCGAATGTTATCCATAAGTGTGCGGTGGAAAAGTATGGGTTCCTGCGACACGAAGGCAATTGCTTCTCTGAGGCTTTCCTGCGTGACCTGGGAAATATCCTGTCCATCTATCTCAATTTTTCCTTCCGTAACGTCATACAAGCGTAGGAGGAGCTTCGTGATGGTCGACTTGCCCGCTCCTGACGGCCCGACAAGCGCGATCTTCTCGCCCCCACGCACTGAAAGTATGAGTTCGGAAAGTACTGGAAGCTCAGTCCCGAACCCGAACGATACGTTGTTCAGATCGATCTTCCCTTCAGTAACTTCGAGTTTCTTCGCACCCGGAACATCCTGAATGCCATGAGGTAGTTCAAGCATCTCGACCATCTCGTACCCCTCAGCAAGCGCGTCATACAGGCGCTGCAAGCTACGACCCAGGTTCCAGACGCGGTCAACTAAGCCAATCACGTAGACCTGCACGAGGACAAAGTCACCGACGGTAATGACACCCTGCTTCCACAACATGACCGTAACCACAAGGAGTCCAACCTCGACAATAAGTGCGAAGAGTCCCTGAATGGCGAATATCCACGCATCTGCTAGCCAGGAACGCATCGTCGCACTGCGCCAGTTCTCAATCGCCTTCCCAAAGATCGAGAACTCGTGTCTCTCAGATGCAAACTGGCTGATTGTCGACTGGTTCGAGACGGCATCTGAGAGCACGCCCGTAACCTTGCTGTCCTCAGCCGCACGCGCAATGCGTAGTGGCTGCCTCCAACGCGCGAGTAGTACCTGTATGGTCACGAACACGACCGTCCAGGCAAGGAGGGCCAAACCGATGGCGGGACTTCGCTGATAAAGCACAAGGATGGCTCCCGTGGAGAAGACTCCCAGCGAGAAGAAGCTGAACACGAACGTATCGAGAACCTGTTCAAACGAGCGTGCATATCGATTAACTCGGCGCGTAAGTGAGCCGGCGAAATTCGACACGAAGAAGTCATGACTATGTCCCAGAAGATACCTGAACGCCTGATTTGAAAGATCAACCATGACTCTCGATTCGGTATGCATTATCGAAAGCATCTGAATGCGCTGACCGATCCAACCGATGAACGCGGCAAATCCAAAAAGCGCAACGCTGCCGAGAAGGACTGCGTACGTAGCCGTTGCAGGTTCTGCGGTAGCAAGCGTATCTACAAGACGCTTAAGGAAGAGCGGTGCAACAAGTGCCGCTCCCTGAATGATAATTGCACCGATAAGTATGGAAGCTACAAGACGCGGGTAGCGACTCGCAGCCTTCACATACGCTTTTATGACCGGCCACGCCCTCGTGACCTTTTTCTTCTCTTTAGGAGGCATAAGCTGAGATTATACAACGTATTTGTTGAGTCTAGAAAAAAGTGAGTATCTATCTATCTCAGATATACCAAACTATCTATTCCTCCTTTCCAGTATCTCTTGATAGTTTTCGGGCGTCACGACCGTGAAGGAGGCTCCGGGGTAGGTACGTATCCAGACCGCAGGGATGCGCGCCGTTGTCTTTCCCCACTTGCACTCGAAAGCGGTCAGCACATCTCCCGATTCGCGGACGATATCGATCTCCTGGCCGCAGAGCGGCCTCTATGCTTTGTTTTCTAATAAATTCAATAAAAATATGGCATACCAATCCCTAAATTTAGTCAAATTTGGGGATTATAATTCCTTATTTTCGTTAATTTATGCAAAGAACACGGTGCCTCATGGCACCGTGTTCTGTTTTAAGCAAGAACCTACCGATTCACCATCCTTCCCAACGCCCACTTCCCTGGCCCCGTGATTGCAAGGGATACGGTTGCAGCGAAGATAAGGATAATGAACTCAAATCCTCCCTCGTTCACGAAGAAGCCTTGGGTCACGTGCACCGTAAGAAGGGCGATGAGTGCAACGAAGGCAAGAACCTTCGATATCCAGTGGGTAAAGATGCCGAGGATAAGGAGAATACCGCCGCCAAGTTCGGCCGCAATGAGAAGCACCGCCATAAGCATGGGGAGCGGAAAGCCCAGAGAGCCCAGAAAGCCCGCTGTTCCCTCGACTCCACCCGTAAGCTTCTGCCAGCCGTGCATGGCAAAGATAAGACCGACTACGACGCGCAGAACGAGGGGAGCAACTCCCGCCATGCTGTCACTGCAAGTGCATTTAAGTATGTTCATATATCAATTGAATGGGTACTCATCCATTGTATCCGATATTCGCAGCCAAGGAGTTGTGAGTTGACAGAGGGGGTGAATAGATGGTGAGATAGAAGCAGAGGGCGCTTGGTTCCTCGTATTTCAGAAAGGTATTCGAAATGCGTGTTTCAGTCTTGCTCGCGCTTATGCCGGCATGCCTCATGGGCATCCCCGCATCGGCCGCTGAGCGGCCGGAAGCGCAAATCGAAACGTTCAGCAGCGTTGTTGTGGAGGTGCCTGTCGTGCAGAAGACTATAATGCCCGAATTCGCCCAGGCGAACCCTGCATGGAGTAATGTCCTTTTCCACGAGCAGCGGACTCTCGGTGCGAAGGGGTGTGCCGTATTTTCGGCTTTCATCTTCGCGCGCCTGTCCGGGTATGCGGGTGATCCGTTTTCCTTCACCCAATCGCTTCGGGTCTTCGATAGCTTCGACGACCGAGGGCGTCTGCGCTGGGATCGGGTCACGATCTTTGCTCCGCTTGATCCTGAGCGGCTGACCGACCAGGGTGATGCAGCATTCAATGCCGCAAAGCTCGAGCTTCAGAACGGCAATTACGTCGCACTGCAGCTTCGCACTCCCTGGACGCGTGAGCATTGGGTCGCAGCCATCGACCTTGCAGGTGATGACATTGAGATCATCGATCCTGCGGGCGGCGTGCGCGGCCTTTTCCAGGACAAGTACGAGATCGAGCATATCCAGGGAATGACCGTCTTCCGGAAAATCCCGGATCCGTTCTGGCTTGCAGCGGCGCTGTAGGCAGAACCAACTAAGAAAGGCCGCAGGGGCAACCCTGCGGCCAATCTTCTTTTTGTACTAGATAATCGAAAGGATGTGTGCCCTAGTCAGAGGACCGAAGTATCCGCTTGTGGGGCTGATGCCCACCTTTGTTTGATATTCAGCAAGCGCGCGCTGCGTTATCGGACCGAAGTATCCTGTCGCGCCTGCAGCAAGAAGTGCGTCAGCTGCGGGTCCCGTATCTTCGGCGATAAGGAATGCCTGGAGAGAGGATACGTCAGTGCCCTGGGAGCCAAGGGTCAGGTCGCGGGAGAACGCATTACTTCCTGCGAGGAGTGTACCGGACGCAGTTCCGAGCTCATCCTCTATCTCATCAGTGAGCTTCACTCCTGCTGCACGCGCGGCAATAAGGATACTGCGATAGTCAGCGACGATCTCATCCACGTCGTCGTTGTCGGCATCCTTAATGATCTTTACGAGAGCTTCCCCGCGCTCCTTGGTCGTGAACTCGCGAGTGAGGCGGGGGTACGGATCCGTTACCTTACGGCCATCGCGAATCTCGAAGTGAAGATGTGTCGCTCCTCCGGATGCGTTCCCGGTATTCCCCACCGTACCGATAAGATCTCCAGGCTCAAGCACGTCCCCGCGCTTTACTTCGATGGAATCAAGGTGCATGTATGCGAAGCGTTCCCCTCCGGGGTTTGCAGTATAGACGTACTTGCCTGAGTTCGAGCCAGTACCCGTGCCGGTCACGACTGCATCGGTTGGAGAGACGATGAACGTACCTTTCGGGGCCACGATGTCGAGGCCTTCATGCTCGCGAGTACCGTCGCCACGCGGGTCGCCGAAGTTCTTGGTGAGGTTGCGGACTGCGACGCCTGTCAGGACCGGAATGGGCATTTCCTCAACCTCATCATCGTCGAGCTCACGGATTTTTTGGTTATCGCTTGAAGAAAGGCGGTAGTATCCTTCGCTGCGAGTACCGATAGCTGCGAGAAGTTCGGTCAGAGAGCTATTCTCAGCAGCGCGTGTTGATACTGGAGCTAAGCCAAGCAAGAGAATCAGTGCAAAAGAAAAGCCTCCTGCACGAATGAGGTTCAACTTCATAAAGAGTATGTTAGTTATGCTACGTGTATAGAGACGTAGGGATGTTCCTATTCTTGCATCAATACACTGGTACGAAAAGCTCAACTGTGATGATGCATTGCTGCGTGTTTAATGACGCAAACCCCTTCGCTTCTCTTTCTGAGGCAGTCGTGTGCAGGAGTTTATACGTACCTGCGTGATAGGATGACATTAACGAGGCTCCCGCATTCGATGAAGCCCAAATTCACCGAATGCTTCCCCTATCGTACGACACAGTATCTTGGATATTCTCTTTTGCTTTGGCCGCTGGAACGGCTGTTTTTATTATGCGATGTGCCCGCACCAATGAGCTTCGGAAACTCCATGAGAACCAGCACCGAATGATCGCCGACCTATCGCATAACCTACAGACACCGCTTGCCGTTCTTAGAGGGAAGCTTGATCGATTTGAGCGGAGTACGCTTCACGATGGACAGACAACGGGACTCACACAGTCCGTTGACGCAGTCGCGCGGTTCGTGAACGACCTTCTTTCCTTTGCGTGCCTTGAAGAAAAGCTTAAGGGTTCGGAGAAGCAGTTGTTCTCGCTTACAGACTTAGTCCGAGATGTCTGCGAAGAAGTTGTAGTTATCGTAGAAGCCGAGAATATATGCCTGATCTACGAGACCCGCCCCGATATCAGGCTATTGGGCAGCGAAAAGCATATGCGCGAAGCGCTAATGAACCTTGTATGCAATGCCGTCAAATATATGGGAAGCGGCACGATCCGCAGAATACGAGTATCGCTTGAGACACGGGGTGACCAAATACTGCTTGCAGTCACGGACACCGGTATGGGCATATCCGAGAACGAGCTGCCTCGCGTATTCGAGCGTTTCTATCGCGGAAGCAACCGCGTATACGGATCGATACCTGGCACCGGACTCGGGCTTTCCATAGTGGAACGCATCGTAAAGGAGCACGGAGGAGTCATCACTGTCACAAGTGAGGTTGAGAAAGGCAGCACCTTCACCCTTATCCTTCCCCGTGCGAAGAGAGGACGCTTGCGAAAGCATCGCTTGTGACGATGACGTGGTCGACAAGATCAATACCCAAAAGCTTCCCAGCTTCAATGAGTTGTCCCGTTACGCTATGGTCGGCAAGACTGGGCTCAGTATTCCCCGAAGGGTGGTTGTGGACGAGGATGACACCCACTGCGCCGTACGTAATGGCCGGACGGAACACTTCGCGCGGATGGATGAGGTTCGAATCGACTGTTCCTATGGAAATGGTTTCGTCATGCACAAGCTGATAGTGACTATTCAGGTAGATACCGCGCAAGTGTTCCTTTGGAAGCTGACGCATGTCGAATACGTGATTGTAGACATCGCTTGCCGTGCGTATCACAGGCGCGCCGTTCTTAGTTCCTTTGAAGAACCTGCGCCCGAGCTCTCCCACAGCAACGATCTGCATGGCTTTTCCTTCGGGTATCGCAAGCTGCTCGGAAAGGACGCGGGGGTCCGGCGCGTTCAGGACGTTCCGCTCTCCGTATTCGGTCATAATGCGATTGGTCATGGTAAGCACCTCTTCGCTCCTGGTGCCCGTAACAAAGATGATCGCAAGAAGTTCTTGTACGGAGAGTGCTCCAGGTCCCTGTTGGAGAAGTCTTTCACGAGGACGCATCTCTGCAGGCAGGTCGCGCACTTTAAGTACATACTGCCCAAAATGATTATCAAGAACGAGGTCGTTGTTGCGTATCGTGTATGTCGCCGTTGTCATGTGATGAGTATACCCTAGGGGTGGTTATGGAACTTTAAATTCTTTCTGACGTTATGCCTTCCTCGAGAAGATCTTGTACCCAGCGAAAGAACCGTCTAGGTACTTCGGAACAACGCAGCTCGCAATCCTTTGTTCGCTTCCGTCGTGGAGAGTGAGCGTCGCGTCCCTGAGAGAGTACGCATGCTCGGACTCTTTCTCAGATGCGTCACGAAGAAGCGGAAGAACTTCAAAAAGGGGTCGGCCAATGAAATACTCTCGACTCGAGCCGAGTACTCCCATAACATCACCCGACACCTCTACCAGGTTGGCTTCAGTATCGCTTTCAAGAATCGCGTACGTAGGTTCCTCGTCGAGTCCCCGCGTTATAACCTCCCCGCACCGGCGGCATTTCACCTCGACTATGCTCTGGTACAGAAGCCCCTTGAAGAGAAGCTTCCCGCAGGCGCATCGGTATTCAGTTAGAAGGGAGGAACTCATAGTTCTCGTACGCTATGGAGGAAGTGTACGGAAAGGTATATAAAGTTTTCCTCAAGATTGTGTGCAGGTTCCTTGCATGTGGATAACTAGGCTAGGGCTTCGAGGAATTCGACGCTTCTTTTTTGCTCATCCAAAGCTTTCCTGGCTATTCGTTCGTTTTCCGTGATGAACTGCTCAAGTGGAACCGTGTTCTCAAGGAAATGAAGGGAATAGAGAGCCGTGCGGGAACGTTCAGTGCATGCAAGCACGGATTCGCATAGAAGCTGTAGGACCTTGAACCAGAAAAGTTGTTCGAGTTCTGGCATGTCCTTTCCAAGATCCACTTCCCTCTGCTCGGGATGCTCATCTTTCCAAACCGCAAGAAGAAGAGCGACCGCCGTCGATATGTGCCCGCGCGCAATGTCCTCCTTCCAGTCGTGGGCATCGTCGTTAAGCTGCATGGCGACCAGGTACTGTCTGAAGTACTCAATCAGGGCGTTGACCTCTTCCGACTCAATTCCGTATCCAAGTTCCCCAAACATCGCAACCGGCCCTAGAACGTGGCCGGCGGCTGGATGGAACTTGATTAT
>Ga0209542_10010039_pt1 | contig 17208 bp, 16 predicted proteins | sample RifCSPhighO2_01_FD_184028 | JGI IMG/M metagenome (GOLD analysis project Ga0209542, IMG submission 184028) | Soil microbial communities from Rifle, Colorado - Rifle CSP2_plank highO2_0.1 (SPAdes) (version 2) | ecosystem: Environmental > Terrestrial > Deep subsurface > Rock core/Sediment ...
AATGAACGGCGTTTCCTTGACGAGCTCGTTGGGGGCAACAATCAGTTTTTGAACAATAGCCGGAACCATCGCTCCAACAAATCCTACAACAACATATAAAGAAACTGCTCCGATAAGCGGCGATAATTTTCCCTTCCATGCCCAAAAGACGGCCGCAATTGCTGCCAGCGCAGCCATAGTCATTGACACCCAAAACATGAATATTTTTATAGTTACGCCTGTGTATGTCGCGCCGAATACTAAACCGCTCGGGCTCGTCAGTAGCGTAAAGCGAGAAAGGTAAATCCCGGCCGCAATGGTTGCGAGAAACATTGCGAGTAAGATACCAAGATGAATTCTTGCCGTGTGTTCCACCTGCATTTGGTTTAGCAGTCGCAAGCTTGCGACGTGGAGACTACCTCGCAAAAAGTATATGATCGCGCAACCGACGAGTGCTAACAGAACGAGGAATTTTATTAGGCCCAAACCTATCTGAAAGACGGGAAGAGAAAAGATATAAAATCCGATATCTTTATTAAAGACAGGGTCTGCTATACCAAACGTAGCACCGGAAACAAATTTTAAGACCTCCTGCCAGTTGGCCGCCGCCACAAGTCCAAGAAAGACCGCAATTGTCACACTCAACACAACGGCCAATTTTTTAACAATGCGGCTGTCAAAATTCATCGGCTGGCCGATTAACGCCTCGGGCAAAATTGCCGTCCAAGAGATTTTCGAGCGGATCGCCAAAGAGAAGTTAGCGAGCAAAAAACCTGCGGCAAAAATTCCCGCTGACAAGAATAACACTATTTTAGAGACCAGAGATTTAATAAAGATTTGCGTGTGGCCAACTTCAGAAAACCACCACCAATCAGTAACAAAAGCGATGATGCTTGAAAAGAGGATAAAAACAGCAATAATTGCTATATAGACGAATCGCGAAAGATATTTTTTATTTGCCATGGCATTATGATAGCATCGTCGTATTCTTTTCGCTAACGACTTTTTTATACATTTTTACCATAGCCATTGCTGCAATGATCCAGATAATTCCGGCGAAGAGAAATACTGTAATATTTTTATTTATTATCGCGTCAATGAAATAGACCGCAACGATAGCGTACGGTATCTCAGAGATAATCGTGGCAAACAAATATTTGAAAAAGGGATATTTCGCTATACCGAGCAAATAACCAGGAATTTCTGATGGAAGCGCGAAACGAGAAAGAATTATTAAGTTGAAACTTTCGCGAGCCCTCGAAAAAATCTCGCTGTAATTATTAATTTTTTCTTCTGAAATAATTTTTCGGACTATCGGATATCCGGCGTATCTCCCGATAATATAAGAAAAAATGCTCCCTAATAGCCAGCCGGCCAAAAGCAGGGCTAAAGTTAGCGAATCTCCCCACAATGAAATAGCAATTGGTATGATCCAAATGCTCGAAAACGATACTAGCATTACGGATAAGACAGCCAGCGCCCCAAATATTGCCATGCTACTCCAGCTTTCGCTGTCAAAATAATTTGTATTTGTAATAGAAGCAATAATGGTCTTGAAATAATTTTCAACTGTATTTGAGCCCCAAAAAATTGCAACCAAAATGATGACGAGTAAAATTATTTTTAAAATTTTAGATTGAGCAATCATATATTCGCAATCACTCTTTTATATATTTCTCAAAAAAATATTTTACCCGTTCGTCAAAATCTACAGGAAGCTCTCCGTGAAGTCCTGTTTCCGGTAAATAAAATTCAGCCTGTTTATTATGTATAAGCGCGTCTCTCAAAAGTTCAGCGTGATGAAACGGTATTTGCTCATCTGTTTTGGTATGGATTATAAGGATTGGCGTTTGAACATATTGCGCCGCGTCTTGCGGCGAGTAAGCGGTATCAACATTCCAAAATATCTTGGTCCAAAATTTCATTAACGGCACTAGCGCCTCGCGAATAATGGGAAGGTGGCTATACGCGTCTTTGCCAAGAAGCGTTAAGTCCGCAAATGACGCGTAAGAAACCACGGCGGCGATTCTTGGGTCATACGCCGCCTGCAAAATTGCCGTAGCGCCTCCAAATGAAAATCCAAGGACGCCGACTTTTTTAAAACCTCGCGATTCAAGAAAATCAATCGCGGCCTCCAAATCAAGGCGTTCGTTTGTCCCGAGTGTTGTGAACGAACCGCCCGATTTTCCAAAATAGCGGAAATCAATCAAAAAAATATTGAAATTCGGCTGGAGCGAGCTTGCGACGAAAAGCATATCTCCTTTTTCTGCCGGATAACCATGCAAAAGAATGATTGCGGGCGCGGGCTTGTCCTCCGAAGTCTTGACGGAGGAGAAAATAAACCATCCGGCAATTGACACGCCGTCCTTGGTCGCGAGCGCTACTTCCTCAAAAGGAAGGTTGTAATTTTTGGGAGTAAGCCCGCTTTCAATGCGCACCGGATGCGTTACCAACCACGCGCTCCAGAGACTGATGCCGATGAAACTTGCGACAAAAATGGAAATATATAAAATTATTTTTTTGGGAATCATGACGTTTTCTTTTCGTCGCGACCAGCTTATTGTTCAAAGTTGTTTTTCTTCATGCGCGCATATTATTTTCCAATTTATCGACAAAACTAAGTGTTCTTTTCATGTCTATATTTTTAATAATCAACCGCTAAAGGCAAAAGAAAAAAGAAGTAGAACAATAACAATGATGAAGATGATTTTTTGGGTTTTGTCAGACATGAAAAAATATTTTAACTTAACTTTGCCCTACTAATACTTTTTTCCCAAAGCAATGCTGTCCCGATCGCCACTGCGATAATTGTAATATATGTCGAAAGCAAAACAGTCAGTGCATATTTTGGCAAATAATTCATGGCAAAAGCAAAATACCATGATGAGAGCGCAACTGCTCCAGTGAGAAACAGCGGCCTCCTTAAAGATTCAAGAGGAGAGTGACGATGGTCTTTTGTCGTTTCACTAAATGGAATTGCTGTCAAAAACGGAGCAAAAATTATCATTAAAACAGCGCCGCTGACCGCGACAACGAAAAGTGCGATGGTTTGAGCTAAAAATAGGCCAGAAAGCGCCAATATTTCGACAGAGACAATATACAAGGCAAACTGACTTATCAGCGTAAGAGCAAGGCCGAGCCATATCAACTCTGAAATTCCTTTGAGTGTTTGCGATTCGCTCTCGCTAATATTTAAATCGCGCAAAAATCTGGAGAACAAGAACAAAGCTGCTGTAGCTCCGCCTATTCCAAGCGCAAATCCCAAAGCGTGAATCGCCCCGATAACAGTCGTTATTTCAGCCAAGAATGCCACCGCAAAATCTACACTTACAAGAGAAGTGATAAAAATGGCAATAGAAAGCGTAGCGGAAAGAAGACACCAGATGCACCACTGGCGCAAAAGAAAGGCCTGCGCAAACAACAGATACAAGGAAAAGAGAAACGCAGCGGTAGTAAACAATATTAACCCGAACAAAAAAAGATCTGGGATTGTCCACGGAGCAAAAATTAAAATCATATAAGCAACGGTAATGACGGCATAATAAAATATCCCCCAATACTCCAGCGGCACACCTAAAAATTTAGCGTATCGGCTGTTTATGACAGTATTGCAGTCCGAACTAATTGGGCAGACAAGTTGTTTATGATGTTTTTTTGTGTAGTAAATGTATAGCGCTACACCAAGCCCTCCGGCTGCCGCAAAAGTGATAAACGCGTAAAATCCCTCTGCCTGCGGCCAGATAACAGCAAAAAAGAAACCGCTGATTCCCAAGATTAGAAGAAAAAAGTACAGAAAAATATTCGGCTGTATAAAGTGAAGCATTCTATTAATTACTTTCACGTATTGTTTTAATGAGGTAGTTCCTATCGACCGTCAGGATGTTTTGATTATACCACGAAAACATTGCGGAAATTCCTTTTAATCTCCTTATGGTGCGCCCATGAGGGATCGGACCTCAGGCCTTTCCCATGTCAAGGGAACGCTCTACCACTGAGCTATGGGCGCGGTTGCCTATATTCTACAATTTTGCTATAACTTATCAAGATTGAGAAATAAATATGAACCAAAGACCTATCGGCAAAACAGTGATATGGGTTATCGCTTTTTTGATCCTTTTGATGCTCATGAACCGGTCTCAAACACAAAAACCGCCTCCTGATATTTCTTTCGGCGATTTTATGTCGCACGTTGAAAAAGGCGGCGTCAAAGAAGTTGTGATAGAAAATAAAAATATCCGCGGCGTTTTAACCGACGGGAAACCGTTTAAAACCTACGCTCCGGAATATCCGAATCTCGTACAGATCTTGCGCGACCACAACGTGCAAATTTCAGCCAAACCCCCGGATGAATTGCCGTGGTACCTGGCGCTGCTTTCCAGCTGGGGACCGACACTGATTTTCATCGGCCTATTTTTATACCTGATGCGCGGCATGGCCGGCGCGGCAGGCGGGGCCATTTCCAAGCTCACACAAAATAAAGCCAAGCTTTTTGAGGAAAACGACATAAAAATTACTTTTAAGGATGTTGCCGGCGTAGATGAGGCCAAAGAGGAGCTAAGCGAAATCATAGAATTCCTAAGAGACCCGAAAAAATTTTCAAAACTCGGCGGACGGATACCGAAAGGCGTTTTACTGGTCGGGGCTCCGGGCACAGGAAAAACCCTGATGGCAAGGGCCGTGGCCGGGGAAGCCGGAGTGCCGTTTTTTTCAATATCAGGGTCCGCCTTTGTTGAAATGTTCGTAGGAGTGGGAGCCGCGAGGGTCAGGGAGCTTTTTGCGCAGGCAAAGCAACGCGCCCCGTGCATCATATTCATTGACGAGTTGGACGCCATAGGCCGCCAAAGAGGTGCCGGATTAGGGGGAGGACACGACGAAAGGGAGCAGACGCTGAATCAAATACTGGTGGAAATGGACGGCTTTGATACTTCCGCCGGCGTAATAATGATCTCCGCGACCAACAGGCCAGATGTTCTGGACCCGGCGCTTACCCGCTCCGGCAGATTTGACAGGAGAGTCGTTGTACAGCGCCCGGACATAAAAGGCCGTGAAGAAATACTTAAGGTGCACGCGAGAAAAATTATTCTTGCGGAAGACGTTAATCTGGGCATCGTGGCGCGAGGCACGCCCGGGTTTGTCGGGGCGGACCTTGAAGAGCTTTTGAACGAAGCTGCTCTCGCGGCCGCGAGAAAAAACAAAGAAAAAGTAGACATGGCCGATGTTGAGGAAGCCAAGGATAAGGTCTTAATGGGAGCTGAAAGAAAATCCATGGTTATTTCCGACCGCGAGAAAAAAATTACCGCTTACCACGAAGCCGGGCACACATTGGTTTCCAAAAGCATCCCGGGGACAGACCCGATACACAAAGTAACCATTATCCCAAGGGGTATGGCTTTGGGGTCCACGAATCCTCTGCCCCAGGAAGAGCTGCATAATTATACAAAATCATCTTTGGAAGCGGAGCTCGCGATCTTGATGGGCGGGAGAGCCGCCGAAGAACTGGTCTTCGGAGATTATACTACCGGCGCAGCAAACGACATCGCGCGGGCAACGGAATTCGCAAGAAAAATGGTCTGCGAATGGGGGATGTCTGAAAAACTGGGGCCGCTGAAATACGGCAATGCTTATGAAAATCCGTTCCTGGGAAGGGAATTAACCGAACTTTCCAAAAATTATTCGGAATATACCGCTCGCGCGATAGACCAGGAAATACAAAAATTTGTTAATAAAGGATACGAACGCGCCGGAAAAATTCTCACGGAAAAGAAAGCGGCATTATACAGATTAGCGGATGAACTGCTCCTGAAAGAAGCTTTGGACAGCGCTCAAATTGACGCCGTCATCAACAATGAAAACCAAACCTCGCCTAAATTCTAGGCGGGGTTTTATCCGACCTTGCACCGGGGCTATTTCTTTTTGCCGTTAGAGCCTTTGCTGAAACTAAACTGGTTTTTTGATTTTACTATTTCATCAACCAGTCCGTACTTTTTTGCGTCATCAGCATCCATATAGAAATTCCTGTCTGTGTCGCGCTCAATCTCGGCGAAAGGCTTTCCCGTATGATGCGCGAGAATTTTGCTTATTTTTTCTTTGATGTGTACTATGTGCTTTGCGTCTATCGCAATATCAGAGGCCTGCCCTTCGGTGCCTCCCAAAACTTGGTGTATCATCACTTCGGCATTCGGGAGGGCGTATCTTTTTCCTTTAGCTCCGCCCGCCAAAAGTATTGCGGCACCGGAAGCGGCAAAACCCACGCACAAAGTCGCCACATCCGGCTTTATATGCTGCATGGTGTCGTAAATAGCCAGAGTCGCGGAAACCGACCCGCCCGGAGAATTTATGTATAAAAAGATGTCTTTATTCGCGTCCTGAAGCTCCAAAAAAAGAAGCTGCGCGATTATAGTATTGGCAACCGGATCAATAATCGGCCCGCCCAGAAAAACTATGCGGTCTTTTAAAAGACGCGAATAAATATCGTAGGCGCGCTCGCCTAAACCTTCTTTTTCTATGACCGTGGGAATCAAATAAGTATTATAAACTTCATCTTCCATTCATAAATGTTAACAAATTAAAAACCCGGATGCAAGGTCAATGAGACAATAAAAAGGCGCAACCGAGATCTAAATCTGATTGCACCTGTAATTATTTTTCGGGACAAATTTCTTACATCGCCCGTGAGGATTAACATCCGAACAATATTGATAAGGCGTGTTCATTTGATATTTTGGCAAAAAGAATTTGTACCAACCCGTCTTTCTAAAAGGCCTCAAAACGCCTTTTTTTGGACCAAAACGCTTATTTTGCCGTGAGAGCGAGCTAGCTCTACAAAAAACGTTTCGGTTGCTAACTCGATTGTGCCTTCTTCGGTGTTTTTCGAAAATAACTCCAAAAGATGGTTGATGGCGTCTTTGCCGGTGCCGACCAACTTGTTCTCAAGAATGTTGTTATCCGATAACAGAACGCTTTGCACAGTACCAACATCAATTACTTGTCCCATATTTTTCTTTTCCTCCTTTCCGCCTTGCGGCTATTCTCCGATTTCCAATTCAAGCTTCAGTTCGCCGGCAATTTCCATGGCAAGCAGCAAGATGAGATCTGCGTCTTTGTCTTCGGAACGCAGGAACTCAAAATATTTCCAGGTTTTGTCGCCGTGCCCGCCCTGGAAAAAAGTTCCTAGCCGGTTGCCGACGGCGTTATACATCAGCTTGTCCATACACAAATCTCTGAATTTCTTAACCAACTCTTCGTTGTCTGAAATTATTTCCAGCCCGTAGGTGTTGTGTACGCCGTCGGGCAACGCCATCCAAAGTCTCGTCGGCATACAGCCTCCTTGCGGGTTAATATTTTCCGTCCGTTTTAAAGAACATCTCTTTGGGTTTTTACTCCCATCGCAAGCCTCAAATTTCTTTAAGACTTCCAATGGAAGGGGCTCGCAAAGAGCCCCGAAAAACTACTGAAATTACCTGAACGGCAGAACCCATCCGAAAACGGTTTCGATGCGCCCATATGAGTCCGCTATTGAAAATTTTGCCGGGTTACAGATTTCGTCCGGCCCCCGCTTGGCATAAACGTAAACAATACCTTCGCCCTCGGACGGCACCATAACGAACACGCCTTTATCGCTCCAGGAGATGTACGGTTCCGCAGGCATTGCCGTCAGCACTGAGATTTTTTCCCGCAAAACTTCTTTGTTCTCTACCGTTTCGCAAAGACGCTTTAGTGTAGCCTTGATATCCATCGCCTTCTCCTTCCTGTTTTTTAAGGTCTATATTCTGAAGCTTTCTAGTCCAATTATACCACCATTTAAAGTGAAAGTCAAGCTATAAAAACGGTACTAATAGAAGCGCTACAATATTTACCACTTTTATCATAGGGTTGATGGCGGGGCCTGCGGTGTCTTTGTATGGGTCGCCTACCGTGTCGCCCGTCACCGCGGCTTTATGCGCGTCGGAACCCTTCCCGCCGAAATTTCCTTCTTCAATGTATTTTTTTGCGTTGTCCCACGCGGCGCCTCCGGAAGTCATTGAAATCGCGACGAAAAATCCTGTGACTATCACTCCTATCAGAAGCCCTCCCAAAGCCTGCGGCCCCAGCCAGAGCGCGATGGTAACGGTAACTACAATAGGAAGAAGCGCCGGCAAAACCATTTCTTTTAAGGCGGCGCGGGTTACGATATCAACAGTCGCCGCGTAATCAGGCTTGGCCGTGCCTTCCATTATTCCTTTTATTTCACGAAATTGTCTCCGCACTTCCTGAACAACGCTGCCCGCGCTCTTTCCGACGGCCCGCATGGCTAAAGAAGCGAAAAGATAAGGAAGCATTCCTCCTATAAAAAGACCTGTGATTACCAGCGGATCGGCGAGCTGAAAAACCGAGTCCAACCCCTGGCTTGCCAGATCGGAAGCAAACGCGGAAAAAAGAACCATGGCCGCGAGCCCGGCGGAAGCGATTGCGTAGCCTTTGGTTACGGCTTTAGTGGTATTCCCTACCGCGTCCAAAGGATCGGTAATATCCCTCACTTCTTTCGGAAGCCCGGCCATCTCGGCGATACCTCCGGCGTTGTCGGTAATCGGCCCGAAAGCATCAATTGCAACAATAATCCCCGCCATTGAAAGCATTGAAACCGCGGCGAGCGCCACTCCGTAAAGCCCGGCGAATTGAAAAGCCGCGTAAGCGCCCAGCGCTATCAAAAGAGACGGGAGCGCGGTAGATTCCAAAGACATCGCAAGCCCCATTATAATATTCGTGCCGTGGCCTGAAGTTGAACTTTGGGCAATTGTCCGCACAGGACGGAATTTTTTTGAAGTGTAATATTCGGTAATCATTACCATTCCGAAAACAATGCCCAGACCAACCAAAAGAGAGGAGAAATAATAAGAACTGTGAGCGGCGGGGATTTTAACAATATTTTCAAAAAATCCGCTGAATCCAGCCTCACCCGGGCGGACAACAAGCTCGCTCGTAGCCCAGTAAAATCCGGCGGCCGAAAGAACGCCGGAGGCAATAAGGCCTTTGTATAAAGCGAACATGATGTTCTTTGAATTGGAAACGCGCACAAAGAAAAACCCTACTATAGAAGCCCAGACGGCAACGGCTCCCAAAAAAATCGGGAGAAGCAAAGCGGCATCTGCTCCTGCAAAAGTTGAAGCACCCAAAAGCATCGCTGCGATTAAAGTTACGGCATAAGTTTCAAAAAGATCCGCTGCCATTCCCGCGCAGTCTCCGACATTATCCCCTACGTTGTCGGCGATAACTGCCGGATTCCTCGGGTCGTCTTCGGGAATACCCGCTTCGGTTTTTCCGACCAAATCCGCTCCGACGTCAGCCGCTTTGGTATAAATCCCTCCGCCCAAGCGGGAGAAAACCGATATTAAAGAACCCCCAAATCCGACTCCGATGAGCGCGGTAAGGTTTTCCGTCCAAAGCCAAAATCCGGCGACGACAAAAAGCCCGAGGCCTACTACCAAAAATCCTGTAACAGAACCGCCTTTGAAAGCCAGAGAAAACGCTTCTTTCAGCCCGCGCTTCGCGGCTTCCGCTACCCTTGAATTTGCCATAACGGCAGTTTTCATTCCGAGATAAGCGGCAAGAGACGAAGCCAGCGCCCCGACAACGAAACCCAGGGCAACCATTCCGCCGAGCGCCCACCAAAGAGCGATTGCCACAAAAATTCCCACAACCAGAATGGCCTTAAACTGCCTTTTTAAAAAAGCTCGCGAACCCTCGCGGATAGCCTCCGCGATTTCCTTCATTTTTGCGTCTCCTTCGGACTCTTTTTTAACGCGTGCGCTCAAATAAAGCGCGAAAATAATGGAAAAAAGAGCCGTAAATATCGCGAAATATTCTATAATCATAATAGTTAACATGATAACCGCTCTTGGTTATATTGTCCACATCTGAAAATCAGGTAAAAAGATTGTGTGGTATTATTGCAGCATGAAGACAATATTAAAGTGGTATTATTTTACCGGTGTTTTTTTGGCGGTTCTCCTTCCTCTTTCATTTGCGGCCGCCCAAACAGCGAGCTTCTCCCTTTCGGTTTACCCATTAACCAGCACGATCGCCCAAGGCGGACAAACTAGCACATCAATTAACGTTACTGGCATAACCGACGCATATAATACTCCTGTTACTCTCGCGGTATCCCAGGGATTGCCTGCCGGAGTTTGGGTGGAGTTCAACCCATGGGCATGCTCCCCTCCCTGCAATTCAATAATGGTTGTTCACGCGGACGCAACTGCGCCACCGGGCACATATGTTATCCCGATCATCGGGGCAGCGGTAGGACAAACCGCAGCAACGTCTTTTACTATTACGATATACGCTCTTCCTAAATTTGATTATTCAATATCTCTGACTTCCAGCCGCGGTTCAGCGGCAACCGGAGAAAGAGTTGATACAACTTTGAATCTAAACCAGCTTTCCGGAACCAGCGATAGCGTTGTTTTAAGCGCTTCGGGTCAGCCGAGCGGAATATCTGTAGAATTTAATCCGGTTTCCTGTTCGCCACCCTGCAGCTCTTTGGTTTCTTTTAATATTTCATCCGTAACGGCCGGCACTTATCCGATAACGCTTTCGGCAACCGCCGGAAGCTTAACCAAAACGACAACATACGACTTAACAATACTCCCGCTTTCTTTGGCAGATTTCTCTATTTCAATTTCTCCTTCCAGCAATACTATTATGAAAAAAGAGTCGGTGAACACTCTTATTAATCTGACCCGCCTTTCGGGGACAAGCCAAAATGTTAATCTTGCGGTTGTAAACCAGCCCACCAGTGCCTCAATCCAAGTTTCTCCGAGCTCCTGTCAGCCTCCATGCAACGCCGTTCTATCCATCACAACCGATGAAAATATCAAAGCGGGAAATTATCCTATCGTTGTTCTCGGATACGCTGGAGGTATAACAAAAAGCGTAGGATATAATTTGATTATTACAGAGCCGGTTCCGGCGGTGAGTCAGATTCCCGCAATGACTTTTACCCCGCAAACTCTTCCGCAGCTTACAGGCCCGTTCTCGTTTGGCATGAGAAGTGAACAAGTCAGAATATTGCAGCAATATCTGAATACGGACGATTCCATCGGCTTCCCCGCAAGCAGTATAACCGGTTATTACGGCCCGATGACCAGAGCCGCGGTCGCCGGATTCCAGGCAAAACACAACATTGAACAAACCGGGCTGGCCGGCTCTATCACCAGAGCCAAACTGAACGCATTATACGGTTTGTCGGGCACGCAAACCGTCCAAATTCAGCCTGCCGCAAACGTAGCGTCAATGACCGAAGCCCAAAAACAAGTTCTTATACAACAGCTTCAACAACAGCTGGCAATTCTCACCCAGCAACTCCAGGAAATTTTGAAAGCGAGAGGACGATAACATATGCTAAAATTAAGTCGTGCCGTTAAGTTTTGATTTCCGCGGTTTTTGGTTTGCAGCAAAACTCATCGTTGCTGTTTCTTTAGGCGTATTTCTTGCAAAAAATATTCAGTATTTTGTTTTCCTAGAAGGAGCCGGACCAGATATAACTGCGGCGATGAAACCGCCCGCGCTGACCGCGTCACTCGAAAAAAGCGGGAGCGGGCCGGTGACGCTTGCTTTCGCCGGAGACATAATGCTTGATCGCGGTGTAAAAAAAGTTATTTTGCGTGAGGGAAACGGAAATTTCGGTTTTCCTTTTTCCAAGATTGAAAAACGGCTCCGGAGTTATGATTTGCTTTTTGCAAATTTGGAGGGGCCTGTTTCAGCGCGCGGAAAAGACGGGGGATCAGTTTATTCGTTCCGCATGGCCGAGGAAACCGCAGAAGCTATTAAAAACACTGGTTTTGATATCCTTTCCGTTGCCAATAATCATATCGGGGATTGGGGCGCGGAAGCTGTTTTTGACACACTTTTTTATCTCAAGAGCGCGGGGCTGAAATATGCCGGCGCCGGACTTTCCCGCGAAGAAGCATCCGGAACACAAGTTTTAGAAATTAAAAATACTCGTTTTGCGTTTTTAGCTTTTACCGATATATCGGGCATTTACACCGAAAAACCTGATGAAATTTTTGTTTCTGCCGCCGACCCGCCGGAGATCATAAAACAGATTCAAAAAGCAAAAAGCGCTGCGGACATCATTATTGTTTCTTTCCATTTCGGCGAAGAATATAAAGCGGTTCCGGATGAAAGGCAAAAATATCTGGCATATTTGGCGGTTGATGCGGGGGCTGATTTGGTAATCGGCCATCATCCGCACGTAGTACAGCCTATAGAGAAATATAAAGAGGCGCACATTGCATATAGCCTCGGCAATTTTATTTTTGACCAGAATTTTTCCGAAGAAACTATGCGCGGCATGCTTTTGGAAGTTCAAGTGGAAAATAAAAAAATCACCGGTGTTGCGCCTAAAAATATCGTTTTAAATAAAGATTTCCAGCCGGCTATCGCCGATTAATTTTGGCGCCGCACGCCTCCTCCCTATATAGCCGCTATCTCAAATAAAAATTCCACGGCCTTAGGTCGTGGATTCTTTTAGTTTTAATGGTTGCACCATGTGCCGGAGAGTGTCCCGTCGGGAAAAAGCGTGAGCTTCCGGCCTTCCTGATATACTTCGCGATCGCGTTCCCGCAATAATCTGATCTTAAAATCCAGCGAATTTTCCAGCGCTATCCAGGCGTCCATTTTATCCATTTCTTCTTCCGGAGGCACGTTCTCTTTATCCGGCCTGTCGTCTTCACCACGCACCGGCCAGGCGGAAATTGAATCAGCTCCGATATTTTTCAGATAAATAACAGAACGGATAAATTTTTCCGCGGTACTTACCGTGCTTTTGGAAAGCACAAGATTCGCCCTCATTAAAATTCCGGCTTTATGTATGCGCAAAATTATTTCTTTGAGACTCGGGTAAAACTTTACGCCGTAAACTTCCGCGTTCTTTTTTGCATCGGTATCGTGGACAGTTACATAGACGCAGGCCAGCCCTAGCGCTTTCCATTTGGGAAGAACCTGTGAGGCAAACTTTGCGGACCTCCCTATTCTGATGCCGTTGGAATAAAGATTGATTGGCGCGTAAACTATTCCTTCTTTTTTTAATTCCGAGACGATTTCCAGCGTTCTGGCCACAGCTCTAGGGGAAAGCGTCGGTTCTCCGCCCGAAGACAGGGTAAGATATCTCGCGCCGTCTTTATAGCAGGCGCGAAGAGTTTTTGTTATCAGCTCCTCGTTTAAAACCCCGTCTTTTTGGGGAGCGAATTTGCGGTGGACGACTCCCGCGCAATGCGGACAATTCGCGTTGCAAACACCCGTGCCGACAAATAGCGATAAGCTCGTCAGCACCTGCGGCCTCACTTCATGCATAAAGCGCCTTCGCGTATCCATGAATATGCAACCGTGCCGTCCTGGAAAACCACAAGCTGACGGACAAAATCTTTTTTCGGGTCGTGCCGCGTAACGTAATCCGTAAGGCGCAAAATGTTTCCGTGATAATCGTATACTCCTCCGCCCCAGACATGCCCGTGGCAAAGTACGGCGTTGCGCCGGAGCCAGAGCTCGATGGACCAGACGCTACGCCTCCGCGGAGTAAATTCGCTCCGCGAACCGTCGGGATTCCCGACGGGCCATGAAGTGATGTTATCCACGCCGTAAACGTCTATCAGTTTTTTTATTGCCTCTTCGTATTTGACGGCGGAGTCCACTCCGCCTTTTCTCAAAAGCAACGTACACCGGAGGCCCACTCCTCCACTCTTTATGTTTCCAAAAATATTTTCAAAAGGAGGGTAATGATTCAGGCCGTAAGCCTTAGCTTGCTTTTCTCTCTCCGTATCGTGCACGGACACCGCGACATTTGTAAGCCCGAGCGCCCTCCATGCCGGAAGCCATTTTTCGGAGAAATTTTTATTCCCGAAAAGAATTCCGTTCGTAAAAAGATTCACATTCGGGAAATACGCCCCTTCTTTGGCGCATTTTTGATAAACTTCCAGGGCTCTCGTAACATCTTCCGGGCTGCACGTCGGCTCTCCGCTTGAAGTAAGAGATAAAGACCACCCTCCGTATCTTGCGGAAAGTTTGATAGCGGATTCCAGATTTTTCCAATAATTCGGGTTATCATTCGCTTCCGGACGGAGATATTTGCCTGAGCAAAATTCACAATTTCCGTTGCAGAGCCCCGAGCCCACAAGCGCGGATACGCTGTAGATTTTCTCAATACAGGCCACTAGCAGCCCCCCTTCTCAATTTATTCTATCCTTACGCTAGCATATTTTTCCCTTATATCAACTGCTTCGGCCTGTATTGAAGAGCCTCCGGTGAGCATTCTTTTTTTATTTATAAAAGTTTTTTAAATCTGCTGCCGTAATCTCGGCGTCTTTAATAATGCTTTTTAGAATTTTCGGATGGAGAGTTTGATTGGCATGAAATGGTATAGTTGTGCGTTTACCATCAGCATTTTTATAAATTTTATGGCTCCCGCTTTGCCGCGATAAATAAAAGCCGAGTTTTTCCAACACGATAATTATTTCTTTGGCAGTTAGCTTTGGAAGTCTTGGCATAAAATTTAAACGGCAACCTCTACCATGGCCAAGCTGATAGATTTTGGTCTGTTCAATTTTTCATTATCGGCCGATCTGTCTTTTAGATGAAGATGTATGGCGTCTTTAATATTTTTTATAACTTCTTCGTGAGTCTCTCCTTGGGTGTAACACCCTTGTAATGCTGGACAAAATGCGAAAAACCCGTTTTTATCTTCTTCTATTACGACTGAAAAGTTTAAATATTTCATAACACTATATTAGCTGTTTCGGCCTGTATTGTAAAGCCTCCAGAATGTGCTCGCGCTTGATGTTTATAGCTCCCGCAAGATCGGCGATTGTGCGGGCGAGTTTGATGACACGATGGTAAGAGCGCGGGGAAAGGTCCAGGCGCGTAGCCGCGGCCTGCAAGACCGATTTTGACTCCGAATCCAGCGCGCAATATTTTTTTATTTCGCGGACTGACATTTCGGAATTTGTTAAAATTTTTGAATCCGTAAAACGTTTTTTCTGTATTTCTCTCGCCGCAATAACCCGCTTGCGGATTTGAGCGGACATTTCCCTCGCCTGCACTGAGCCCGCTGAAGAGTCATCTTCCAATTTTTTATGATCAATCCCGTAAACTCCGAGCCAGAGGTCTATCCTGTCAACAATCGGGCCGGAAATTTTCCTTTGGTACCTATTTATAGAAGCGGGGTTGCAGATGCATGATTTCTGTGCGGACGCGGAGCCCAAGTTCCCGCAGGGGCACGGGTTCATCGCGAGTATCATTGTAATTTGCGCGGGGAAAGTAAGAGTCGCTTTCGCGCGGGAAACCGTGACAACTTTATCTTCCAGAGGCTGTCTCAAAGATTCAATCACCCGGCGCTCAAATTCGGGAAATTCATCCAGAAACAAAACTCCGCGGTGCGCCAGAGTTATTTCTCCCGGCTTGGGATACGCGCCTCCGCCCACCAAAGAAACGTAAGAAGAAGTGTGGTGCGGATTTCTGAACGGGCGCTCCGTAAGAAGCGCGTGGTTCTCCGCAATCGCGCCGGCTACGGAATGTATTTTTGTGACTTCCAGCGCCTCCTCTTTTGAAAGCGGGGGGAGTATTCCCGCGAATGCGCGCGCCAACATGGTTTTCCCGGTGCCCGGAGGGCCGACCATGAAAGCGTTGTGCGCACCGGCAGCGGCGATTTCCAGGCCTCTTTTTGTTGACTCCTGTCCGCGTACGTCCGAAAAATCAATAGTGTTATAAATTTCTCCAGAAACGAATTTTGTTTTAGGTTTTTGCGATATTAAAGTTTTTCCTTCCAAATGTTCAACCATCTGAATGAGGGAGGATGCGCCGAAAACTTTTATGTCGTCAACCAAAGCCGCCTCCTCCGCGTTTTCTTCCGGCAAATATATTTCGGTAAATTTTTTCCTCCGCGCTTCCTCCGTGAGCGCGAGAACGCCTTTCACGGGGCGGAGTGCTCCGTCCAGAGCCAGCTCTCCGAGAAAAATTTTCCCTTTCGGGTCAAATTTTGCCTGCTTTGAAGCAAGGAGATAGGCGAGCGCGATAGAAAGATCAAAAACCGGCCCTTCTTTTTTCAGGTCAGCTGGAGCGAGAGCTATTACAACCCTTTGATTCTTTTTTTGTGGATTTCTTGCTCCCAGATTTTTGATAGCCGCGGAAATCCGCTCTTTTGATTCGGCAACGGCTTTATCCGCAAGTCCTACGATGGAAAAACTAAAAAGTCCGGGAGAAAGATCAATTTCAACATCAATGATTTTCCCTTCCAAACCGATAACTTCCGCCGCATGAAGCTTTGTAGCCATTGCGGATAATTTAGCAATCTTAGAAAAAAAGTAAACCCCTTAATCCTTCACAATTCCATCTCCGGAAACTTCGCCTTCGGAGGTGGCTTCGGCTACCGTTTCTCCCGAGCGAGAACGGATGTCAATTTTATACCCTGTGAGTTTCGCGGCGAGGCGCACATTCTGCCCGCCTTTGCCGATGGCAAGCGAGAGCTGGTCTTCGGCTACGGTGACCTTGGCCTGTTTTCTTTCCTGGTCAAGATCAACCTCAAGAACTTTCGCCGGAGAAACGGATGAAGCGATGAATTTTTCCTTGTCGTCCGACCACGGAACGATATCAATTTTTTCTCCGCCCAATTCCGAAATAACGGTCGTCACCCTCACTCCTTTCTGTCCGACGCATGAGCCGACCGGATCAATCCCTTCCTGATTGGAAGACACCGCTATCTTGGCGCGGGACCCGGCCTCTCTCGCGATATTTTTTATCTCAACGACGCCGGAAGGAATTTCCGGAACCTCAATTTCAAAAAGCTTGGCGACGAGTTTCGGGTGCGACCGCGAAAGATAAATTACGGGGCCTTTCGGGGTTTTCTCCACGGAAAGAAGTAGGGCTTTTATTCTTTCTCCTACTCTGTATCTCTCGCCGCGCACCTGCTCGTCTACCGGCAAAATTCCGACAGCCCTCCCCAAATCCAAAAACACGGCCCTGCCTTCTATTCTCTGGACTATTCCGCTCACAACCTCGCCCTCTTTTGCTTTGAAATCTTCATAGACGGAATCCCTTTCCGCCTCCCTGATTCTTTGTAAAATAACTTGTTTCGCGGTCTGCGCGGCGATGCGCCCGTAATCCGCTTTCGTCTCCAGCGGAAAAATAAACTCATCTCCCGGCTTCGCGGATTTTTTTATTTTTTTGGCTTCATCCAGCATGATATGGCGGTCGGGGTTA
>Ga0209542_10010040_pt1 | contig 17207 bp, 11 predicted proteins | sample RifCSPhighO2_01_FD_184028 | JGI IMG/M metagenome (GOLD analysis project Ga0209542, IMG submission 184028) | Soil microbial communities from Rifle, Colorado - Rifle CSP2_plank highO2_0.1 (SPAdes) (version 2) | ecosystem: Environmental > Terrestrial > Deep subsurface > Rock core/Sediment ...
GTATCACAATTTAATTGATGCAAAATACGGACTAACTCCTTGCATGAAAGAAAGTTTGACTTCTTGTGTTTGGTCATGGGGAAAATTACTTAATGCAAAAATATCAGTGGATTAATAGGTCAGTTCGTTAAATAAAATGTGGGAAGAATTAGAGTTAGAGCGATAAATTTCTAATAACTCATCAAAATCTCAACGTCTTTCCCAAAGACTTTTTTTAAGTCCTCAAAGATTGATTCTTTTATTGATGATTTATTTGGGGATTTAACATTGGCAAGTGACTTTTCCATTTCTTCCAGTGAGCTCTTTTCCAGCATTCCTAGCCTTCCGTCGGGGTTTAATTTTGCTTTTGTAATCTCCTTTTCCTCGCTGTCTAAATCATAAGTAATAAAGGCCTCGTTCCCGAGCAGGATTACCTCTCCAAACTTCTCACCGTATTTGACTCTTATTTTCAGCCTTTCCAGTTCGCGGCTTCTCTTGCGCTGGATGTGCTCGACCAGGAACTTTACCAAAGCTCCTGACTCACGGTGAATTTTCTCTATTTCAACTTTTGATAATTTTCCGTCATCATAATCTTTTTTTGCTTTAACAATATCCTGTATGGTCTTCAAAAACTTGGACGGCATTTTTCCTTCAGAAACGAGCTTGTCCTCCACGACATGCAGAATTTCATTTTCCTTTACTTTTTCAACACCTTCCAGCCTAAGAACATCCCTTATGACCGTAGTTACAGTGTCATAAATATTAAGCATGTCGTGCTGTTCCCTGATTTTTTCTATTTGCGTGAACAATCTTTTTATCCTTTTCAAATATTTATCCCCGTCTCCCATCAGCTCATCAATCTCTTTTCCAGAAAGTTCCTTTTTGTCGCCGTGCTCAATTGCCTTTCTTATTTCAACAACTCTTTCCAGAGTCTTGACAAATTTGTCTTCCAGCAATTTTTCCTTGTGGACAAAAATTTCCCTCATTAATTTTCCGGTTTCTTTTGGGGCAGGGGGCGCAACTCCGTATAACATCAAAGCCGCCTGGCTTGGAGTCAGTAAGGCGTAATAGATATCTTCCATTCCGATTTCATTTAATTTCAATTGAACTCTCCGTATGACCTGCTCACCGGAGCCCATGAATATGTCAATAGCTTCTGCTGATGGTTTTATTTTTCCCATCTTCAAAAGCTGCTTCCAGGGCATGAAAATTCCCCGGTCAAAAAATGGAACACCATCTCTTAACAATGTGAAAATCACAGGATTGGCTTCTCTTAATGAATCCCAGAAATCCGTCAAAATGTATACCTGTATGTTAATTTTATTTTTTATTCCGGTCAATTCTCCAGCTTCTATGCCCATGCCAATTATTATAGCCCTTAACTTGTCTTTCAATTCCACTCTCGTCATGCGCTTGACATCAGTATCATCAATTACTATCCACACATCAATATCACTTGTGGGAGTTGCTTTGCCCTGAACCAATGAGCCTGCTAGAACGTAAGAGACAATGTATTTTTCAAACTTTTTAAGAACCATTGTCTTGTGCACTTCTGCGATTTTTATTGCCTGCAGCATCCCAGTGTCGTAAATAGGAGCTGACAATGCTATTAATTGCAATAATTCGTATTTTGCGTCGAAACAATTCTGCCAAAGTTCCGACAAGATCAATGTTTGGGGGGTAATATTTGGATCGATTTCTTTTCCAATGCTTAGAATTATGGCGGTCAATTTATCTTTCAATTCCAGCTTTGACATTGTCTTGCTGTCAGAATCATCGACCAAAACAAGAACGTGAATTTTATCTTTATCTTCAGGAACAGGTGCAGGCGGAACTGCCGGAGTTGGCTGCTGCGGATTTTGAAGCTGCTGAAGCTGCAGCAATTCTTCCGGCTTAGGAGGGGGCATTAGTGCAACGCCCACAATATACTTATCAAATTTTTCCAGAATTTTTTTATGGAATTTTTCCAGCTTAGTTTTTATGGCAGCAAGCTTTTCCTGAACATCTTTTGGAAGATTTGACGCTGCTGGGTCAATTTGCTGAGGCGCAGCATCAACACTATTTTCTTTTGGCTGATTGTATGGGCGCTTGTCTTTCTTTGACATAGAATATCGTATTCGTAACAATTACCTTTTATTTATAAATGTTTGCTTACTATAGATAGGGGTAGTTTACTATATAGAAAATAAATGAAGCTACTAATAAAAGCGAAATGTTTAAATACTTAGGTTATACCAATCTAATCATGATGGAAGTAGAAGCAAAAGTGAGGAAGTGGGGAAGATCATTTGGAGTTGTAATACCTAAAGATAAAATTATGAAAGAAGGAATCAAAGAAAATGATACCATTAATTTGTTAATAGGGAAAAAATCCAATGTGCTCAGAGAGACTTTCGGGACTATGAAATTCAAAAAATCAACAGAAGAAATGATGAAAGAAACCGACAGGGAGCTTTGGGGCGAAGAATAATATGCAGAAGTTTGTTTTTGATACTTACGCTCTTTTTGAGATAATTGCCGGAAACCAGAATTACGCAAAATATTTAGAGTCAGGAATCATAATAAATGATTTTATATTTGCTGAATTGTGCTATAAGCTAATTAGAGAAAATGTTGAAAATGCCAATTTTTATATCGACAAATACAAGGGGTTCATAATGGAAGTTGACGCAGAAATAATCAAAAAGGCTATGAAGTTTCGCGTCGATAACAAGAAAAAAAAAAGTGTCGGGCGCAGATTGCATAAGCTATATTATGGCACAAGAATTCGGAATCAAATTTCTAACGGGAGATAAAGAATTTGAGAGAATGGAAAATGTTGAGTTTGTGAAATAAAATTTTTAATTGGTCTAAAGAATGAATAGCCAATCTAACATCAATCAAAATATTTTTAGGAAATTTTAAGTAGCACTTCCTAACCCGATAAGGTTTTCTTCGCATATTAAGACCTGTAAAGGGGATGATAGTCCTATTTTATTCAATATTGAAAATAAATAGGCTTACTCATTGAAGCGAAAGATTTATATATAAGTTCTATTACTTAATAGTAGTAACAAATTTGATTTATAGCGAAACAACCTCCAAGTGTATTCGCTCAAAAACTTTTGGCTCACGGGGCGGAAAGCAAAAACAACCTGTATACTCCAGAAGCGAAATGCTTAAATATAAGTGATGTTATTGTATAGTAGTAACAAAATCGGATAATAAGGAAACAAAAAACGATAATTTTAAATAAAACTAAAAAATAAAGAGAATAAAAACTAGGGGTGGAAAACAAAATGACAGACGCACAAGCAATTGGTGGAGTAGACATCAACGAAAGATTAAAGGAGTTATTTAGTTACATTAGGCTTCAAACTGATAAAGATGGTCATGTAGTGAGGGATCCAAATACAGAAAGAGGAGAAGCAGTATCTAGACAGGCTGAAGGTTTACAGAAAATTGTCGAAAGTTCCCTTGCAGATTCTAAAACGGGTCATGTTAGTAGGACAGCAGACCATGAAAAAGCAAATGATATTGTCTATAAGTTGTCTCAAGAACTAGCTAAGACTTATGGTCATAAAGATTTAGCAACTTTGCCAGAAGACAGACGAAAAGAATTTTTAAATATGGCTATCAGTGCAATTGGCGTTCCAGGGGTAAGTAACGAAAATCAACTTGTGCAAAGCATAATGAATATGGCCAGACCAGGTGCTAAACCAGGTGACCCATTATATGATCAAGATGCAGCCTTAGTGCAGTTAACCCGGTATATAGCTGGAAGAAAAGACGAAGAGCAAGGCAAATTTAATGCAATATTGACAGATGTTTTGAATGCTTACCAACAGCCTAACCAAGCTCTCCATATTGTAGAGAGTGCAAAGAAAGGTGGGATAAAAGTTGGACCATCTGCAACCGCAGCTCAATTTCAGACAGCAGTCAGGGAATTCCAGGCTAACGAAACACGTAGATACGTGGATGCAATGCCAAAGACTTATCACAATGGCGGTAATGTAGGTGGTGGAGCACACGCTCCTCACTAAGCATATTTAATTTTTTTTTCTCTTTTTTCTAAATATTCTAAATTGTTTCATGGGGGTATTATAAACTATTAAAATGGTAGATTATAAAGTATTAAGTCCGCATTTGGATACTTCAAAAGTTCATAGTTATACGACTGCAATCCCCGCAGATAAAATTAAATCAATGCAGCATCTCACGAGTACTGTAAGCTCTTTTCCTTACGGGCCATCAACTTATCATTTGGTGGATGGAAACTTGGTTACTGTAACTTCCGGAAACAAATTTTGGACTACCAGAGAAGACGCTAAAAAATATGGAACCTTTTTCTCGCAATTAGACGACGGAGTTAGAAGAGGCTCTGTAAAATTTGCCAGCATGGATGACTGGATTGCAAACGGAACAATGGAAAAGCCGAATCTCCCAAAGAACCAGCCGATTCCGACATTGTATGACTTAACAAATAACAAAGTGGGTGGAGTAATATATGTAGAGGGAGCAACTCCCTTAGGTTTATGGCTTCCGGATAGAAATGATACTCAAGTAAACTTGTATACAACTCCACGGCTTGCAGAAGGCGCTAATGATATGAACGGCATTGGAAAAAGAACTTCTCAAGTTGGAGAACTATGGCGTAAACTTCATAGTGGAGTACTTTTTAATGAAAAAAATGAACTTCATTATGAGATTACAAAATGGGCAGAATTCCTGAACAGCAAGGGGGTGCATCCCAAAAAGCATCCGTTCTTGGGTTTAGGTGTGGAAAGATTTGATGGAAGCGCACTTGCAGGGCTTTATCCAGATTCAAACTATCTTGTCATTGGTTCCAATTTCCATGAAAAGGCGAAGGAATGGGCTTCAAGATATGGCTTAACAGATGCTGAAGCAGTAGAAGCGCTCGAGAGGTACTCATTAATGCACGAACTTGCGCATGCCTATGGAATAAGCGGTACTCATCTCGGGGAGAGAAGGCAAGGTCAATTACAGACAGAATTTTACTCAAAACTTGCCGCGGATTTCAAGGGAACAAAATGGGAAAGAGTTTACAAAACATTAGCACACATGGGAGAAGATTATGCAGAATCATATTCGTTGTCAAGTCTTATAAAACAAGAATTTACAAAAGACCCGAATCCACATAGTATACGTGATATATTTGTCTATAAAGCTAAGATTGAAGGGCGTGAGATGGGACTGAATGGGGGACACCTGGAAAAATATGTAAAGCTAAGGCTGAAAGATGGATTTGGTGAATTATACAAGGGAGATGAAAATGAGGAACCTAAACATAATACACAACGAAGAGCAGGGTTAGAAACAATAGTTGAATCACGTGTTCAGGAAGCGGCTAATTCACATTCAAATAATTTATATTCTTCAAAATCAGGAAAGGTGCTTGCCTATTCAAAGAAAGGAAAGAGCTCCAAAGTGAAAGGAGACTATAATGGCCAATCAAAAGTCTATGAATTTAGAAAAGGAGAAAGGCAAACCAGAGAAAACACAGATTCAAGAGAAGCCGATGCAAAAGCTGGAGAAGAAAGAACAGACTCACATAGCGAAAATACCGAAAGTGCGGAAGGAGATAAAGGCGAGGCCTCTTCAGATTCACCTGCTAAGGCCGCCTAACTGACAGAAACATTTTTAAGTCTAGAATGATTACCTTACATGATGAATAATGCAAGTTTGGACAGCAGATTACCGGAATCTTCTAAAATTACTGCCCTTGGAGCCATAGGACTTAGTGCTCTTGCAGGAGCAACTGTGTATGTACTGTTAAATAACGCTGGCGGCAGCCACGGAGGGCATCTGGAAGCCCCTTCGCATTACAGTGTCCCAAAAAATTACCTATAAATCTTCCAATTTCTTCATAACACACATCATAAAAATTCTTCCAAATATAAAGCTAAAAATAAACAATACTATTGATAACACGACAACGGCAAAATTTTTATCTATAAAATAAATCAATAAAAACAATGATAAAATTACTAAACATGTATTAATAAAATAAATCGCAAGAATATAATGAATTTTCTTTATTCCTATTGCCAATGTTTTTGGAATAATATTTTTCAATTCAGTATTTTTAGCTAATGATAATGAAATAAACATGAAATAGAATAAAACAACGGCGGCAATTAAAAATATCAGATATTTAAGAACAAATCCAGAGGATACGGCGGCTTCAGAAAAGGAAATGTTTGTTATTGAATAAAAGAATGCAAATATCAAAATAAGATAAGAAAAGGCAACTGCCAAATTTCTGATAAAATGCTTCAAATTAATATGCCCAGATAATTTCCCGGAAAGAGCCCACAACAAAGGAATAAAAATTGTTAGTATAATAAAAGTATAAATTAGATAGAATCTGAAATTTAAGATAATATTATTGAAGTTTCTGCTTATGCTAAGTGGGTCGTCTCCAAGTATACTTTTCTGGCTGATAATATTTTTAGCCACGCTTATATCGTCAAGCTGCTGCTGCTGCATGTAATCTGACATTGCCCTTGTGCCATTATAAATTCTGGGCATGTAAGTCTGGCTCACGTAAAAAAGAGATGAGAAAAATAAAATCTGGATAAATAATATCAAAAGAAACAATAATTTCTTTTTCCAAATAGCTAAGAAGGTTTCTCTTAATGAAGATAGTATAATGTTCCTTGACATTTTATTAAAGACATTCGGAGTTAATGTCACTTACAAATCCATTGTGGTAGAACTCAAAATTATTTAAGATGGTATTCTCCCCATTTATACCTTTTCCCCTTATGTCGTCAACTTTAATTAAGGACATGTGTTGTTGAGTAAAATCCGTTGATATTGGCTTATAGCTCCAATGCCATGGCTCTGCCTTTACTACAGACCCATCTAGGTTATAAGGTTGGCAGAATCCGAAAATCGCTGCGTTAGCCTTAAGCCACGTTAAGGTTCTTGTCTCTTTTCCACTTCCAGTGAAATCATTAGGATTCACACTATTAATGTCCACTTCAGTACCCCAATGATGCCTGGATAAACCGGGAACGGCTGAATATTGAGATGTTACTTGAACTTTTTCCTGTTCTGTACCGCTCACAAGCCCACTGAACTTACCGTTCCAAATTCTCAGTTGCTCTTCAAATTTTCTGTAATCTGAAACTCGGTTTAATATAATTCCTTCTGATTTAGCCGCATTACTCATCTTAACAAATGCGTCAGCTACTTCTGGCCTTATTCCAGAAATTGAGCCAGTTCCAAGCAAAATAGCTTTTGTTTGGTCTATTGTTGTTATGGTTGAGGGGGTAGTTGTACCTGCCGTGCTTGTAAGAGCAGGCGGAGCTCCCCCAGATTCTGTTCTAACGGTGAACGAGAATTGCTTGTTGTTAATTCTTTTTTGCCCATCTTTGGATTCAGCCTGAATTGTTGCTGAGTAATAACCGCTTGGAAGATTTGCATCTGTGTATTTCAAATTAGCTTCCCAAAAATCATCTGCGGTTTGAGCCATATCAATGGGACGAATATCTACATTATTTCCTGAAATAGTTAATTTCACAATCTTAATCCCTGATTTATGGGTAACTTTCGCAGAAAATGACATGTCTTCACCAACTTTGGGACTGTTTGGGCTGACTCTGGCAGATTGTATACTCGGAGCAATATCAAGCGGGTCAACGCCTTTTGGGCTGACTATAAATTTATAGGATTTATCCAACCCCGCAATCTTATCATTTGGATTGCAGTCATCCCTTGAAAAATATGATTGGCTGCTTTCTTTTACGTTAAAGAATTCAAGCAATAAATTTTTTTGCTGTCCCGCCTGCGATGAGCTTTGCTCCAGCGCGCTTATTTTTATTACTGTGTTTAATGTGGATGGCTGCTTCGGAACCGCCAATGGATTTTGCGGTGGATTTAGGGAAACGCCGGTAATTTCCACTGTATCTCCTTCTTTGGTAACAATCAATTTGCCATCTTGCAATAAATTACCTACCGGTTCCATTCTGTCGTTTAAACCTTCAATCATAGCCCGATTCCCGCCACTTGTATCCTTTATGTTAAATGAAGATTCATCACTTTCGAAACTTGCAGTTATGGTAACTGGGTTTGAATTTCCAAAAGTTATTCCCCTCGTGCTTAATCTTTCTGCAACTATATTTCCGCTTGTTTTTACGACGCTTAAACCGCCTTCTGCTATGTTATCTATTCTTACGTCAGTTACTCCATCCACAGTTATTCCCTCAATCGGCTGGGGAATCATATCCGGCAGCAATGATACCCTCACACATTTATCTTTTCCTGATTTTGTAACTCTCATTTGCACCGACAAAGAATCCCCAGCAGTAAATTCCATCCTATCCTTATAAGATTCAGCATTAACGTCAGTTTCTCCGCTTATAATTCTGACTTCATTTACTTGCAAAGTTCCTTTTCTGCTGTTGAAATCAATTCCTCCCCCGCATTTGAATACACCAGTCAGAGGCTCCACGGTGCAATCTGCAATATCTCTCACAGTCTTGTCGCTAAGCGGGAAATAAAATACTCCATTCTCATAACCCGGAGGGAAGCAGTTCTGCTGAATATTTGCAGGAATTCTTCTGTCTGTCCTCAAAGTAAATTTAAGATGGTCATATCTATACGCGGATTCTATAACTTGATGGTGGTCAAGATTTGACAGTTTATTTTGCGGGAATCTTTGGTTCGGAGAGAAAAACGAATAAGTTGGGCCTTGTTCTTGGCTTAAGCCTAAACAATCACAATTATTGTAAGCACTAGAGGTTCCGTAAGAGCCTAATCCGCTAATTGATGCAGCACCCACAGAGCCGCATCTGACACCTTGAGCAGCATATCTATCAGCTTCTCTTTGGGTTACGCAAGCCAAATCAATTCTGTAATTATCCAATTCGCATCCTGGATTCACTATCCAAGATGCCCGATATTCATATTTCGGCATTGCTGATACCGGATCAACAGTCAAAAATTCTCTTGTTTTTGTAACGGGCTGCACTAAAGTTGAGAACGGGGAAGTGTACGCTGCATCAATCACATTGTTTGCCGTCAGGCTCCAGTCATATCCAAATGCCCCTAGGCAGATTTTTCTCGCCACTCCGCCTTCACCCACACCTAACAAATTATTTAATTTTGCATTTTGATATTCCTGCGAGAATTCCTGCTGGCCTTCTGAAATGCCCTGGGCAACGCTTTTCAATCCCAACTTTATATTATCGCCAAAGCCGCTATCTGCATTAACATTGCCTTTCTCATTATCTGGAGTGCATCCGTTCACAAAGAATGAAATTAGCTGCGACAATAATCCGCAAACATGTTGTGTGAATAATTCCTTACAAACGCCTGAATCGGCCCTTCCATTTTGCCTTACCTCGATAAGGCAATTTGACATAGCTGCCATTATATTTTTGTACATCTGCAATCTTTGATTTACTCCAGTAAGATAAACACACTGCAATGCTGCAGTATCCTGCTTAAACGGATTTATTATCAAGATTTCCTGCTCCTTGTTGAATATTTTATAGAACCAGCTATCCTGGCCGAAACATGCGGGCTTGTCACGACCTTCAATGTATCTGCTTGGATTGTATTGATAATGTTCAATTCCGTCTGTACCTTTCGCCACGTATCCTATTCTCCAATATCTGTAGCTCCATTTCATGTCTTCAAGATTATTTGCGGCAATTGTCTGGAGTGGGTTTGACCCGGAATCTTTTGCTTCATGAACTTTGTCGAATGGGATGCTAGTTGCTTGGTCAACGTCTGTCGGCTGGTAATAAGGAGTAATGGCCTTGTTCTCTTCAGCGTTTATGCAGCAGCATTCTTCTCTCTGATTAGGGTCGTCACTTACAACATTAGGATTATTTGAGCCGTCATAGAAACAAGGCGAGGTATCGTCATCAGAAACTTTGGACGCATAACCCATCCTGTAAGCAGAATTTATTATGTGCTCGGTACCTTCATCATCGGTTATTTTTTTATTTGCATTCAGCTGCCTGCATTGGTTTACAGTTATGCATGCCGCTGCTGATTCGGTACTCTTCTTAACGCCTAAATCTTTATTTAACGTTACATCATTTCCAAAAATCTTCACCGGCTTCCTAGAGGAAGAAGTTGATTTTATATTGCAGAGTTCCGAACAGCTTTTTGGAGAAGCTGTAAGGAAACTATTTTCATTTTCTTGAGATTTAATTGCATAAGTTATAGTAACTCTACTTGCCGCTTTGACTTCCTGCAACTTGTAAATGTTGTTTTGAACATTCTGTCCAAGGCTGTAAAGAACCTGCTCATTATTAACTGTAGGCTCAAAGCATTTTGTTCCAAGATCAAAGTCTCTAACTCTATTATATGTTGCTAAATTAATTTTTCTGCAGTCTACTGCATTTAAAGGAAGCCCTCTTGCAGTCTGGTCAACAGAGCAGCTTTTTTGCTCTTCTATTTTATTTAAAAGCTCCTCATCCGGTTTAGTTTCTGTCCATTTTGATGGAGAAGAATGCCCAAAAATCCTATCGCATGACCATCTTTGAATATCATAAAGTTGAGTCTCACGCTTCCATGCAGCATAGCTTGATGGGAAACATTTTTTCAAATTTGGGTCGCTGAAATACTTGAGTTGGATTTCTTTTTCCCCCAATTTATATTTATCCTGTATCTGTTTGATTATTATATCACAGTCAGTTTTATCCTGATCATTAGATGAAGATGCTGCAGACTGCCTTACCCAAAAAAATTTCTCAGTCGATAAATCAACCCAGTTTCTGTAAATTTTGAAAACTAAATGCGCAAAGAAGGAATACAAGCACCCTATGGCAACGTAATCAACTACTTTGTCAATCTGCTCCTGAACTTTTGTTAAAGTGTTAATTGAACTCTGCAAAAAGTCAACGAAATTATAAAGCATAAAATCTGGGACTACCTTTCTCGGGTCGATTAAAGTGTTGTCAATAACATAACTGACTTCCTGGCATGAAGTCTGGACTTCTGACATTCTTCTGCTTTGGCCGTTGTCATCAATCACATCATGATCATACCTAATTAAGACTTTATACGGAAATGACATTTCACTGTTTATTGACTTGAGGAAACTTTTCCAGTCATCACCCAAGAATTTGTCCATGCCTGCAAACCTGTTTAGCTGAACAACTGAATACGTCAAAGTGTTATCAGGCTTATTCAGTTTTACTGGAGAATCACCGGCAGGCATTACTCTGCAGCTTATGTTAAATCTTGGATCCATTAATTCTCTTGTGCCGCATGCTTTTGCCAACGAAACGCCGGTTATCCTTGCATTGGCGCCCCTGCCTACATATGAATAATTAAAATAAAAGTATAATGCTTCCGTGCCTTCCGCCATCCTTTCCGTGCTTAATAGTGTAGGGCTTTGGAATTGCGTCAGAGGAATTACATCCCAACTTAAATTTCCGCTCCAGCAAGTGCCGATTGCAACCGTTGATTTTGCAAATCCTCTCTGGCCAACCGGATCTGTCGCAACAATCAGTATATTTGCTTTTTTTGAGTCCCTTGCCTGCGAATTAAGCACGGTGTCCCTGAAATCGGTAGGCGAAACTTCCTGAATTCTCGTTGACAATCCGAATTGGGATGTTAAGTCAATTTTTTCAAATTTGAAATTGCCATCTCTGTCTGCGGTTGCTGACCTGTCAGCGCCGTCCTTGCAAGATGTTTTTATTGAAATGCTAGATTTGCATTTTGACTCAAGAGCAGTTTCAGAAGCATTGTCAAGTTTTTCCTGAAAATCAGCGGTTATATCAAAATTTGATCTTGGAACATCCTGGGCTTCATTTGGCAGGCCGGCAAGCTGCACATTTGTATCAAAACTGAAAGGCGTTCTGTCAATGTAAAGATGAACTCGAGCATTTGGTTCAGTCTTCCCTATTATATCAACTTCGTGGGCAACATTTTCATAAACTAAAGAGCCCGTAGGTGGAGTTATAATTTTTACAGCAGGCTTTTTTGTATCAAGAGTAATTCCTTTTTGGGCAGTAAATTTATTTCCGGCTTTATCTTCAAAAACTAGCTTAACATCATAAGTTCCATCGCCTTTTGCCAGTTTCATGCCTATATTGAAATTATTGCTTATATTTGTTGTAAAGGCCGGCTTTCTGAAATCCTCAAGAGTATCAACAGGAGGATAGTTTGCATTTAGAATTGCTCCGCCTTCAAGTGTCTTGACTGTCAGTGTATCGGATTTATCCCCCTCTTTTCCAAAAATATTTACCACAGAAATTTGGTAATTGTATTCCTTGCCGCTGTCAACTAAGGCATCTGTGAATACTGTGAAGCTTGATGGGCTTGCTGTTGCAATTGGTATGCTGTTTCTGTATAGAACATAATGGCTGAAATCTTTGTCTTGTGATAATTCCCATTTTAATTCAACTGAGTTTTGTGTTATCTTTGTTGAATTTAATTTTTTAATTTTTGGAGGAGTCGCTGAGTTGTTAGCGCTTGAATCCATAAAAACACTGACAGTAACTGGCTCACTAACGCTTCCCGTTATATTCAATTCGATTTTAGAAGTGATATTTACTATGCTTGATAGCTTAACAACAGGAGATTCCGTGTCAACTCCCACTTCAAATGTTTTATCAACGGTAGTTCCAGCATTGTCCTTAGCTGTAATTTTAATATTATTATTGTCTTGAAGTTGAACTTGATTGAAAGCAAATCTTCCAGTCAGGACTTCATTGCTTCCCAATGTCTTTACAGAATTGCCATTGAGGTATAATGTTACAACCGAACCTGACTTTGTGGAGCCAGATATATCTATAACTCTTCTGTTGACATAACGAGGAATGGATATATCTGATAAAAATTGTGTAATTTCCGGCCGTTGGGGATCTGAACCCGCAGCAACAGGCTCTGAAAGAATGCCGCCATTTCCATTTTTGTCGTACGCTGAAACCTTGTAGATGGACGAAGAGCCTGATGTAAATGTAGAATCTGTGTATGAATTTGTTTGCGCATTCGCAATTGCCGCCCCATTCTTGTAAACAACATAATGGTCAAATTCAGCTGATGCCCACGCATCCCATGACAAAGTCACAGAATTTGAAGTTGAACTCACTATTCTAAATCCTGTCAATTTTGGAGGAGGGACCGCATCCAAAGTCTTGAACGTGTAAAATTTGCCATTATTATTATCTATTGCAGTATTTTTATCAAAATCCTGCGATTCAAGGCTGAAAAAATAAGTTGAGTCATTCTTAATCTGGTTTTTTAGATTTATTGCGTGATCCTTTGCAAGAGTTGAATTTGTTTCTGCCAGGCCAAGCTCCATTGTTTTTCCATATTTGACTTTTCCAGTTGCCGGTAAGTCCGTATTCCATTCTACCGTCGCAGATGTGGCAGTAATTTTTGTCACTTTAACATCGGATATGGTCAATGCAAATGCATCTGCGGTAAAGAAAGGCAAAGTTAGCACTAGCTGTATCAAAAATATTGCAATAAAATCTTTAATTTTGTATGTCATTTTATTATTTACTTCTTTGAATTTATTTTATTCTATTATTTGATTTTATTAATTATAAATTTAATTTTTTTATTTAATTAATAATAAATCATTTTTTCCTTTTATTCATTATATTTTTTTTAAATATTCTATTTAATTTAAATGTCGGATTTGTTCATCCTTAATTTGATTTTTATGATTATTCTTTCATTAATTTTAAATTATTAAATTATTTTTTACCTGTTATTCCTTGTGTTTTTTTGAATGTATTATTTTTTAATCATCATCGACTGTACTATTTTAATTCCGGCTGTGGAATATTTTTTGAATATGAATCCAATCCCGATATAAACAAAGCCCTTTCATCTTCTGTTGCCGACCCTTGGTAAACTGCGTGGAACACTGCCATCTTCGCATTATTTAAATCATCCTTGCCTACTTCCCATGTTCCTGAATAGCCACCGATTAAGTTATCTCCGTCTACAAGATAAATAGCAATTTCATAAGTTATATCTCTGCCGGCAGGAAGCTTCAGCGGGAAATCCCCTTCTTTTGGATAAAACACAAAACTTTCATATCCGGTTTGGTTACTTTTAATATATATTGAAGCCTGCTCAGTTCGGCTTAATTCTTCCACCGTGTTTGAATTTGAAAGCTGATGCTTTACAACTTTATAATCTGAAATTTCCTTTGATGGATTCATGAATAAAACATAAGATTTTCCATTAATGTTTGTCTGCACAAATGATTGCACATCAGAAAATCCTTCTTTACTCGCTTTTACAATTCCGTTCACACAGTAAGGCAATTTTTTTGTTACGCCGGCTGCTGCACCCAAGCTTAAATATTGGCTCTGCCCCATATCACATGAATATCTGCCGCATGTAAAGGTAAGATTGACATCTTTTAAATCATCGCCTGTTGCATTGTTAACTGTAAAAATAGTCAGGTCATTTTCGGCATTGCTACAGTATTCGTCATCTGACAAATCGTCAATTAAATCAAAAGATGCAGTCCCGCGATTTAATCTTTCGGGCTGGTTGTGATCAATGTGGACCCTAAATGGGAAATTAAATTGATACTGACTGTTGCTTTCAGTCTGCTGGTCAAATATCGTGACGAGCACCGGGTAATCAATATCGTATGTGAAATGCCATACTTTCAGGCAGAAAAATTTCAGTAAATCTGTTCCTTTTTCTGCGTTTGATTTCAAAACTCCATTTTGGCTTGGCCTCGCATATATTTGAATCGGCCAGTTGTCATATGTGAAAGAGACTTTCATGTTTTTGAAATTATTTTTGGGATTTTTTTCTATTTCCCACAAGTAATGATAATTGTAGTATGACTGTGAATATATTTCTTTTCCGTCCGGCTGCGGCACATACAAATTTGAATTATAATCTGTACCTTGTATCCTAATATAGGGGAGATTAAATGTTAACAATTTTTTTAATTCACTATTAATATTGTTAAGCTGCCAAATTCTCGTCTTGCAGGTAACTTCAACATCAGTTGTAGGCACTTCCGTGTCCATGGAATAAAGGTCTATTGTTTTTTTTTCAAGGAAATAATCTTTGTTCTCGCGGTCCATTATAGTTTTCGCAAGCTCATAAACTTTCTTGAATCTAACTGGCGAGCTGTACTGAAAAGTTTCTATGTTGGCCCTGAAGTCGCTTCCTTTTCCCAAAACTTCCAGAGGGTATTTCATTGATACTGAAGTATCTGCTTCATTAAACTTAACATCGATTATTGGCTCCCTTAATTTGTTAATTATAAACCTTGATTCAAATGGCTCAAAATTATTTATACAATCATTTAATTCCCTTTTGATATGGACTTTTAGCTCATCTTTTATGAAATCCTCAGTCGGAACGGCTTCTATTCCGCCGTACCACCAATACGGAATCTTGAAGTGAGAAGAGGGGTATGCTGCAAGATAAGATTTCGGATTTCCTGAAACTGAATCAGGAACATCAATAAATCCCCCAGTCAATCCAATTGTTTCCAAACCATCATCCGTTATTTGTTTAATGCAGTTTTCAACGTATGATTTTAGCGGCACCAATTCCGGCTGGACAAATTCTATTTTCTTTTCAGAATTTTGCCTTTGGTAAAGGAAGTATATCATTCCTAAAATAAGGATTACTACTGCTGCTAGCAGGAAAATAGATACCTGCGCTTTCCTGGCTCCCAAATCACCTCTTTTTTTCATTTTAAGCGTAAGATAATCTTAATTTTATGATTGACTATGGTAACATTATTTTTAATTTACTTTATTTTTTAATTGTGTTAATATTTATTTCATTTGCCATTGTGATTTAATTATTATTGCCTGCAATTTTTTATTTTGCATTTGATTTTTTGTTAAGGGATTTTACATCAAGTTTTGTCAAGTCCATTTCAACATAATCTTTTTCAGTTAAATTAAGGAGTTTAACGATGTCAGAAGGAACTCTTACAACCAATCCGCCGCCCGTTCTTATCAGCTTTTTGATGTACTTCATGGTATATATGAAACATATTGATTTTATATATATTTAGTGTTGAAAAAGGTATATTAATATATAAATCATATATGGACTTTATAAAGTTTTCGATTTATCGGCAGCTGACAAAAATAATTGCCCATAACATTCAGCTGCTGATATTAGTAAGACAAAACGATTCAAATCAATCCTTTTGGCTTTCCCTATACCGCTTTTCAACTTTTACGGTTAATTCAGAAACGTAGTACCTTACTAAAGCTGCGTAGACTACCAGAATAAAAGCTGTTACGAGGTAAGATAAATGAAATGCAAGCTTGCTTGTCGCCCAAAACAAAATAAATAAAATCAGGAAAATTATTAGATTCGGCAAAACAAAAAGATGGATCTTTGCAATTCCAATCTTGATTGCATTGCCTATGGAATTTAATTTATGTTTCTGCATAAAAATTGGATATAATATATTTGTAAAATGTATACCTATTATGAACGATACAAATAAGAATATTGGAACGGACTCAGTATTGACAATGTAGGATATTAAAAAGATTATAACTAACCAGAAACCCATCCATATTAGGTTAAGCAGCAGGAATCCGGAGATTATCTTTAAAGATACTTTTGTCTTTGTTGTTTTTGCCCATATTATGCTTTTGAATATGCCTGCCAAAAAAATTACAAAAATAATAACAGCTATTAATGAAAAAAGCAGCAGAAAAAAATAAGATTTTACTTCGGAAGCAATTTGCTGCGCTTTCTCCGGTCCCAAGGAAGCCAGTGCGTTTACAATTTCGTTTGGGTCCGCCGGCAAATTGATTGCAGCTGCCTTTGCTTTCATAAATCTGTCCCACAGGAAAAATGATCCTGCTGCCGCGAGATAAAAAATGGAATCCAGAATTATTATCAGCAAAATATTAAAATCTAATTTTCTAAATGAGTTTATTAGAATATTATTGTTCCATTCAATAAATCCAATTCTGTTTTTTTTCATTTTACCAATCATTGTTCATGTCTGCGTTCGTTCCCTGCTGGGCCGTGGTTCTCTGCTGGATAACTGTGGGCAGGCCTTCCGATATTTCTATTTTGTTGCACAGGACGTTGTCTTTTATCTTCCATTTTAATGGGACTTTATCAAACTCGATGCAGATTTTATCATAAATACTTTTACTTTCTTTTACAATTGCGTTAGTTCCAAATCTTCCAAATGCAGATCCCCTGCCGATATTGACATCTTTCTTGAAAATTTTTATTCCATCACTAATTTGCTTATCTTTCGGAATTATAAAAACATTTATCGACAT
>Ga0209542_10010041_pt1 | contig 17206 bp, 15 predicted proteins | sample RifCSPhighO2_01_FD_184028 | JGI IMG/M metagenome (GOLD analysis project Ga0209542, IMG submission 184028) | Soil microbial communities from Rifle, Colorado - Rifle CSP2_plank highO2_0.1 (SPAdes) (version 2) | ecosystem: Environmental > Terrestrial > Deep subsurface > Rock core/Sediment ...
TAAGAATTGTTGTTGTTTCATCAACGAGGGAATCTGCAGACGCGCATCTTACAAATATCGCAAGCGCATTCAGCCAATTTACGTCCTACAATTCTTTCAAAAAAGAAAAGCTCAGGTTTTACAACAGGGGAAGATTTATGACGGATTTTCTTTACAGATATTTGCCGCTTTTTGGGAGCGGATCAGTTCTTACAACGGAAGAACTTGCTACCGTATTTCATTTTCCTAACAAAAGCGTTGAAACCCCCCATATAAAATGGCTTAACGCCCGAACGGCGCCTCCTCCGGCAGATATTCCAACCAGCGGCCTTTATATCGGGAAAAGCGTTTACAGAAGTATTACAAAACCAATCCACATACAGCAGGATGATCGAAGAAGGCACATGTATATAATAGGAAAAACTGGTACCGGAAAATCAGAATTTCTTAAAGATATGATCTTGCAGGATATAAAAAATGGTGAAGGCGTCTGCTTTATTGACCCGCATGACACAATTGATAAAATACTTCCTCTTATCCCGCCGGAACGCGCTGAAGACGTAATTCTGTTTGACCCCTCAGATACAGAAAGGCCAATGAGCCTTAACATGCTTGAAGCACATACCGAGGAACAAAAACACCTAATAGTTGCCTCCATTATAGGACTCATGTACAAGCTATTTGATCCTCATCAAACGGGTATTATTGGACCAAGGTTTGAACATGCGGTAAGAAACGCAATGCTTACAGTTATGAGCGAAGAAGGAAATACTTTCGTTGAGGTAATGAGAGCACTCACTGATCCAACTTTTGTACAGGAACTTTTACCAAAAGTGCAGGATCCCATTATCAGGCGTTACTGGACGGACCAGATTGCTCAAACTTCAGATTTCCATAAATCTGAAGTTCTTGACTATATTGTTTCAAAATTCGGTAGATTTGTAACCAATAAAATGATGAGAAACATCATAGGACAAAGCAAAAGTTCCTTTAATCTTAGAGAGGTAATGGACCAGGGGAAAATTCTTTTAATATCTCTTGCCAAAGGAAAAATAGGAGAAGAAAATTCCAGCTTCCTGGGACTTATCTTGGTTCCAAAAATTCTGGTAGCTGCTATGAGTAGGCAAGATATTCCTGAAGATAAAAGACGAGATTTTTATTTGTATGTTGATGAGTTTCAAAATTTTGCCACACCGGATTTTGCCCAGATTTTGTCCGAAGCCAGAAAATACAGATTGAATTTAACAGTTGCAAACCAGTTCACAGGCCAAATGGAGGAGGAAATTAAAAATGCAGTCTTTGGAAATGTAGGAACTATTATTTCATTCAGAGTTGGAGTTACAGATGCAAATTATCTGCAACACGAATTCCAGCCAACGTTTGGTGAAGCTGATCTTATAAATGTTGAGGCCCGGCATGCATTTGTTAAAACGCAGATAAAAGGAGAACCTGTTGTTCCTTTCTCTATGGATTTGACTAGAGATCTCTCAAGAGAAAAGAAAATGGAAAACCCAAGAGTTGCGGAACTGGTTAGAGAACTTTCACGCTTGAGATACGGCAAACCCCGAGAACTGGTTGAGCAAGAAATTGCAAAGCGCGCAAAGCTGTTTGAAGTATTTGGAGACCTTCCGGCAAATATGCCCCCTGAACTTAAAGGCCCCGAAGGCAGTAGCGGCCTGAATAGTGTATAAACTTGTTATCATTGACTTTCCTCAACAATAATTTATAAGATAATAGTGTTGTGGTAACTCGGGAATTATTAGATTTTATCAAATATCAGTTTGGTCAAGGAATAGATCAGATATCTTTAACAAAGATGCTGACAGAAAACGGATGGGATCAAAAAGACATTGAAGAAGCTTTCAGCCTTGTATCGTCCATAATCTCTCCGCCTTTACAAGAACAATCGCAACCGCCGCAGACCCAAACACCTTCTATTACTTCTCTTCCGGCAGCAACGGAACTTCTGGCAAATGCCTGGCAGATTCTAAAACAAAGATTCTGGACCGTTTCAGGGATTTTATCGATACCTTTTATTCCTTATCTTATCCTTTTTGTATTAGCGGGTCTTCTTGCATTTGGCAGCCTCATTTTCGCCAACAAACCAAGCCCTGAACCTTCAGGAGTACCAATTATGCCACCTCTCGATTTGAAAACAATGCTGCCTTTTATAATCCTTTATATTCTCTCAATCCTGGCTTATATCTTTATTGCTAGTTGGTCACAAATAGCGCTACTCTATACAATAAAAAATAATAAAGAAAATATTGGAATCAGACAATCTTATAAAAAAGCTTTGCGTAAAATTCTTCCTTACTGGTGGACATTATTTCTACTTGGTTTAGTGGTAACTGGAGGATTGATGCTCCTTCTTATTCCTGGAATTATATTTATAATTTGGTTTATGTTTGCTGCCTACATTCTTATTCTGGAAGATACTGGCGGACTCAATGCCCTTCTGAAAAGCAGGGAGTATGTTGAAGGACATTGGTGGGGAGTACTTTGGCGGTACATTTTTATAATGGTTTTTTTTATTATAATCTTAGTAATTCCAAATCTTATTATCCAACTTTTAAAACTTACGTTTCTGAATTTTATTTTTAGCCTTATTACCTACTTTGTCGTTACTCCATTAATTGTTATTTACACTTTTCTGCTTTATGACAGCTTAAGAATGCTTAAAGGACAATTTACTTTTGTGCCTGCTAAAAAATCCAGAACTGTTTTTGCTTTAGTTGCTGTACTGGGTGGCATTATCATCCCCTTAACAATTCTTGGAACTATTGCTTTAATCGCGATCAATCCTTCTGCTCAAATTAATAAAGCAAATGATGCCAAAAGAATGCAAGACCAAGTCTCTGTCAGGTACGCTCTTGAGGCATATTTAATTGAAAACGGGCGATATCCAGAAAACTTATATCAGCTGGTTCCTAAGTATCTCAAGAGTATTCCGTCTGATCCAAAAACTAAACTACCTTATTTTTATAGAGAGCTTCGAGAAAGTCAAGATTATGAGTTTTGTATTGATTTTTCAACTAAAACCAACTGCACAAACGCAAAGACGAATATTAATGTTAACTATCAGTATCTTTTTACTACACCATTCCCCACCATCCCTTCTAATAAGTCCAGTCAATATTAGATTTAAAATTGAATTTTTCTTATGCTATAATAAATCGCATGTAAAGATGGGGGGGCCAGTAGCTCAGTGGTAGAGCGCTACTCTTATAAAGTAGATGTCCTTGGTCCGAATCCAAGCTGGCCCACAAAATTAACGGAGTTTGAATTGTGCAAAAAACTAATTTCAAAAAATACAAAGCAATTGTTTGTGGCTTTGATGGTACGCTTGTAGGCAGGCAGTTAAAAATCCCCTTCCCTGTCCAGAATGCAATCAAGTCCTTGAGCAAATACAAAATTTATTTTTCGATCGCAAGCGGCAGATCTTTTGTTGGACCAATAGAAGAAGCTTGCCGCATTCTTAATTTAAAAACTCCCCAAATAACAAGAGGAGGAGCAGAGATAATTAATCCTGTCAACAAAAAAGTATTACATCAAGAGCTTATCCCAAATAAGGAAATAAACAAACTCCAGGAATTTCTTAAAAAGAATCAAATATTTTATTATATTGAAAAAGGGAATTTTATCTATACAAAAAACGGAGAAGAAATGAAAGGAATCAGAAATATTTCAATTAAAAAACTCGATCATTTAGAACTTAGCAATATTCCCAAAGTAGGAACACAAAATATTGGAAACTTCAAGGATGAAATACACTTTGAAGAATCTATTAAAAATGTTCTCCGATCTTCACATTACAAAATCAAATACCCCTCTTGGGAAAAGCTGGGATGTGACGGCGGCTCTTGCAAATAAAAACGCAGCGGTCTTAAAAGTGGCTAAAATGCTTGGTATCTCAACAACAGAAATAATTGGCATAGGAGACGGATACAATGACTTTCCTCTTCTTGAAGCCTGCGGATATAAGGTGGCAACAGAAAACGCGAACGAAAATTTGAAAGCAATTGCCGATCTTATTATTCCTTCTTATCAAAATAACGGCGTACAAAATTTCATCAAGAATTTTTTAAAAAACAGATAGATTCTAAAATCGTTAAATGAACAATTATTTTTTGGAAGCTTCTGCAATAATTTCGTTAATAAACTCTATTTTTCTTCTGTAATACTCTCTCATACTCAACCCGTTTGCCTCTTCTTTAAGTTTTTCATATGCTTTTAATGCTTTAGGGTGAATTTTAAGATATTCTTCAAAAACAATTGCGCGCGTCCAATCAGAAGAATCTTTGTTAATTAAGAATATTTCAATATCCGTATTTTCTAACTTGCGGTTAAATCTTGCCCGCTCACTCGCATAAAGACTTCCGGGCTTTCCGTACTCTTGTATCAATTTTTCAAGAAAATAACTGAATTCATCTGAACCCACCGGAACATAAACGTCAATTTCCCCTTTTCCTGAAATTCCCAAGTTGCTTGCGCCTTTATGGATTACTAAAATATTTTCTCCTAAAATAGATTGTATTTCTTTTTTCTGTTTCTCAAAAATCTCTTTTACTTTTGGATTAAATGGCACTATTTTTACTTTATGTTGATCCGACAAGTGATTCAGCCATTTCTTATCTTTTTTAGTTAACATATGAATATATTAACACAAAATCGATCGAGCTTTGCTTAAATTAATAAGGCTATTTTTGCTATAATGGATCCTACATGAGAAAAATTTCCTCCTTTTTATGTTTAATTTTAAGCGTTATTTTTTTCATTACTGTTTCTCCAAAAATCATTTATTCCGATGAGTTGGACGATATAACAAAACAAATCAATGATCTTCAGCGTTCTTTGAATATGTCAATACAAGCAACAGCACCATTGGAATCTCAAATAAAAGACATGAAAAAACAAATAAGCGATGTTGAAGACAGAGTGAGCTTTATTGAAGAGGATATTGCAACTAAAAGAAAAAATATAGACCAGAGCTATAAAAACTTGGCAAAACAGCAGGACATACTTAACAAAACAGTAAGAGATTACTATATAAAAACATATTCTTTTTCACCTCTGTCTATCTTTGCATCTGCACAGAACGCATCAATTATTACCCGGCTCTTAGTTTATCAGAAAAGAGGCGCGGAACGGGACAAAGCAATTATTACAAATATTGCAGTAACTATTACCTCGCTTGAGCAAAGGAAGAAAAAACTTGAAGATGAAGAACAAAGATTATCGGTTATTAAGGCAAAGCTTGCGGTTGAAAAACAGGATTTGCAAAAAGTGGTTGATGGAGCAAAAAAATATCAAGCTTCTTTATCAAGTGAAATAGCACAACTTTCTGCAAAACAGCAGGAAATTATTGCAAAAAGACTGGGAAGTTTGAATATTCCAAGATCAGCCGGAACCTCTACCAGAGGATGTATTGATGACAGAAATATTGACCCTGGATTCTCTCCCAGAATTGCATTTTTTACATATGGCGCGCCGCATAGAAACGGATTAAATCAGTATGGAGCCTGGGGAAGAGCAAAAAGCGGACAAAACGAAGAACAAATATTACAGGCATACTATCCAAGCATGACCCTGAAAAGAGACTATGATCAAGGAGTGCAAATTTCAACAACTACCGGATGGTCAGGATCAATAGAAGAATATGTCAAAAGAATTTACGAAGTTCCAGATTCTTGGACAGACAATAATCTTGCAGTCCTTAAGGCCCAAGCTGTAGCAGCAAGAACATATGCTCTGAATGTAACAGGTAACGGCTCAAAGCAGATTTGCACATCAGAACAGTGTCAAGTTTTTAAGCCTGAACCAAAAGGCGGAAATTGGGAACAAGCTGTAAATGCAACCACCGGATGGGTTTTGATGGATGGAGGAAATCCAGGATATACACAGTATGCATCAACACATGGAGGATATGTTCGTAATTTAGGTAAATTTGATGGATCAGGAGGAAATCCGGGCAGTTTTTCTGAACTAAACGAAAGAGCATATGACAAAGAATCTCCCTGGTTCTACTGTGACTGGGGTTCAAGAGCTTCATATAATAATACTGCCTGGTTAAAATCTGAAGAAGTCGCTGATATGGTTAATGTAATATTACTCGCAAGAGCGGATTCTTCAACCAAAGATCATTTTTATCAAACAGATAAACCTCACCCTTATGGAGGAGAAGTCTGGAATGAAGATAGAGTGAAATCAGAGTTAAGATCAAGGAGTATAACTCCCTTTAATAACGTCACTGATATTTCTGTAAACGCAGATTTTGGTTCCGGAAAGACTACATCCATTAATATCTCCGGAGACGGGGGAACACAATCTTTTGATGGTTCCGAATTTGAAGACTGGTTCAATTTAAGAGCGCCTGCCAACATCCAGATAGTCGGACCGCTTTTCAACACGGAGAAAAAATAAAGAATTAAGTTGCTGATCTGGGTATTTGCTATTTTTCCAACAGTTTGTATCCCCTCGTTTTTACCGTCACAATTTCATACGGGTTCTCTCTGGATTTAAGTTTGGTTCTGACTCTTGCTACGAGCCTGTCAATTGCCCAATCAGATACACCCAACTCTTCATACTCCGGCCAAACAATCTCTACTATTTTCTCCCTATCGCAAATTTGACCAAGATTTCCCCTAAGATAGCCAAAGAGCATATTCTCTTTTTTTGAAAAATCCAAATTTCCGGAATTTGTGAGAGACTTATTTTTACTCTTAAGGAAGGATTCAAAAATCGGACTGAAAATCTTATTTTTTCCATTTACTTCAATAAATCCTGTGTCCCAAAGATAGTTTGCACCTATTTTATGGTCTTTTTTTGATGCCTTTTCACTTTGCGTCTCAAGAAGGACTGATTTTTCCTCTTCGCTCAAACTTTCCCATAATTCTTCAGACTGAAGATTAATCCTTTCGTCTTGTAGTATTGCCTCTTTTATATTATTATGCGTTACGTTATTTGCCTGAAGAAGTTCTTTTAGAATGATCAGGGAAAGCTGCAGATATTGCACATGTCCTCCGCTTAAACTTAATATTTCATTTTCAGTTTCTTTTTCAATAGTAAGTTGGTAGCGCCTTTTGAAGGTATTGAATATCATGGAAATATCTTTATAACTGGCAGGCTTAATATAGGTTGTTTGGGTAAAAATGGTAGTTGATCCTTTAGTAAACACTGATGGAACAAGGTCATTTAAACTCCTGTAGCTTGTAAAAACATAGGAAAGTTTTTGAGCAGTCGCATCTCTTAGACCCTGTAGATTATTGAAAAATTCCGGTGTTACCGCGTCTTTCAGCCTGTCAAATCTTATAAAAAAAATTGTGGGAAACACTCCTACTTTTGATATTTCAATTAAAGATCTTCTTATTCCATCAAGTGTTAAAAAGGGATCTTTTGTCTGAATTGAATCCAAAAAAAGTCTTGCAATGAATTTTTTGACTTTCAGTTCAAGAAAAGAAAGATTTTCCGCCTTATCAACTATTCTTTTAAAAGTAAGTATCCAGAAGGGAAAAATTTCTTTTTCTATCAAGTCGTTTAAATCAACCGGAATAAAAACGTGTTTCTCACCGTGATTTATGTAGGTACTCACAATTTTATTGTTGTAGAGAAAAAAACGCAGGAAATTACTGATACCAACTCTTTTCATGCCTACCAAATCCACGGAATGTCTGTGTCTAAGTTGTTCACCAAGTTTTTTGGCATCATCTTCCCTAAAGTCTATAGGGTACTTTGCCTCAATAAAGGGGTTTTCCATAAACGATATTTTAATTAATCAGCAAGTATTATGCAAATAATAACAATCAGCTCAAGACGAACATAAAAGTAGAACGCTATTGTTTATATTATAAATCATAATCTAACTGGATTAAATAAATATGACAAACCATAGCATAAATTGTCAGAATTCTGTCAGGCAGAGCTTATCAGACATGGTTTTACCCACTTGATTAGAACATCAATAGGTGGTTATCAAAAAATATTCCATCAACAAAATTATTGGCAGCGACTACGACTAGGTATCTCTATCTTGTAAGGTAATTTTTTCTTAATAATATATTCCCGCATTGTGTTTATAAAACCTCCTGTAAATTTTTCAGGTTCTTTGTTCATTTTTTTGACAACTTGCTCCAGAGAAATAGAAATTATTTTTTTAACCTCAAATGTTGGCTTAAACTTCCAGGTTTGCGGGACAATACATTCATACAAAGAAAAAATGTGTTTCGTATTCTCGCCCGTAAATGTTTCATCAGAAAAGAAACAGCTGATTTTTATTAATTTGTATTTTATCCTCAGTTCTTCAAAAGCTTCTCTTTTTACAGCTTGATCATAAGATTCACCTCTACCTACATGGCCGCCTACCGAATGATCTAAAAGATGATTGTCATCACGTATTTGAACATAGAGTTTCCCACTGGATGAAAACACAAAAACCGCAATCACACGATGAAGTAAACCGTTTCTGTGGCTTTTTGCGCTATCGGTTATTCCAATTGCCTCATCTTTTTCGTTCACAAGATCAAATAATTCCATAGTTGGTAAAATTAAAATCGTTCTTTGCCACCAGATCTGAACATTGCTTCGTTATGAGTACCGTTTCTCCTACCGTTAAATTCCACTCCCGGGATTGGGGAAATTTCAGGGTCAAACAAACCAATATTACGGGCAATTTCGTTTTTCACAACTTCAACTATTATACTCCTGTTTCCAAAATTAACCTCAACTAAATTGTGAAGAAAGCCCTTAGAAAAAGCTTCCCTAACTTTACTGCTATAAGCTTCTCCAACCTCAAGTCTTTTTCTTATATCATCTAAGTCTTTCTGGGCTAAAACACCAGACGGTTTATCACTAAAAGCTCTCTCAGATAAATTAGCTTCCAAGTATCCTTTTTCTGCCGTTAATCCAATTAAATGCAAACTATCTCCAAATCTATCATGAAACTTATCTAATAATTCTACATTGGGGTCAGTAATATAGTTTTTGCCTTGCTTAATACCCTGTTGAGCCTCTTCAGCATGCCAACCATACAACCTATGATCATTAAAAGGTCTGTGAATTCCAATAATATGTTCATGAAGTTTTTGAAATTCATCTGTTGATACGGTTACAACACCCTCATCAGCATCTGTTGGTCGCGGCTCTCTTGTTGTTATTCTGGGTAAAAAGTGTAAGTTGTCTGTATGTCTTCTTAAACCACGAGTTATATATCCTTTACCAATGCCTGGAGCCCCCACTAGGCCAATTATTCTACCTACTCTTTCTTTTCCGTTATGACCAATATTGTGTCTACCATTAGATCCACTTTCAGAGGGCACAGCTTGATAAAATGAAGCTTCTAGATTTTGTTTAATTATTACTATATCACTCATATTAATTTAATATTCGGCTATTAAATGTGTAGTTTATATAGCTCAATTTTTTCGCGCTTGACTTTTATAAGACAAAGTTCTGACAAAAACCAGACATTTATTATATATCTCTCATATCCGTAAAAGCTTATTCCCACCGACTAATCTAAACTCCCAGGATATTGTCTAGGACCTGATACATGCAGAACGGTTGAATGATAATTGGGATACCGATATACTGACGCAGTTATGCGTCATTACAATATATTACCGGTTTCTACCATTCGGGCAGCATCACTTACGAAAGATGCTTTAAAACGACTGTCCTGGATAGATTGGTATTTTATTCATAAGAAGAATGCAGAGCAAACTTGCAGACACTTTGGTATTTCAAAAAGTGTATTTTACCGCTGGTTTAATAGGTTTGATAAGAGGAATCTTAAAACTTTAGAGTTTGATACAAGAACAAGAAGACCACATAAAGTAAGAGAAATGACAACATCATATCTTATTCTTAAAAGGATATATGATGTTCGCAAAGCTGATCTTGAAAAAAGCAAATGGGAGATACATGAAGAATTGAAAAGAGAAGGAATTATAGTTGCTCATAATGTTATACAAAAAGTGATTAATAGACATGTAGAGCTTATAAATACTCAGCATGAAAAAAAGATAAAAGGAAGAAAGAAACGACATATAGCCAGAATGAAAGCTGAGGCTATTTTACGGGATAAAGGACTTGGATCACTGATACAAATGGATACGAAATACTTCTATGTATTAGGGCATAAATTTATCTTTTTTCAGCTATTGACTGTGCATCTCGTTATGGATTTATTTATTGTTACAAAACAATTTCATCTATATCCGGAAGAGACTTCTTATGAAAAGTAAGAGAATACTTTCCCTTTCCTATAAAAGCTGTTAATACTGATAATGGGAGTGAGTATTTACTTCATTTTCACAAAGAGCTTGAGGATGAGTGGAAGATTCCTCACTATTTTACTGATCCTCATTGTCCAAAACAAAATGGCAGAGTTGAGAGGTTTCATCAGACAGCAGAATATGAATACTTTAATTATCAGGAGGAATTACTTGATGATTTAGAAGAAATTAATCAACATTGCATGCTGTTTAATGAAAAATACAATAAAAGAAGATTTCATAAATCTCTTGGTTACAAAACACCACATGAATATGTTATGATGCATTACCAAAAGAAAGGAGAACAAACCGTTCTCTATCTATAGGTCCTGCACAATATTTGCATATTTGAAGCTCCCAGTGTTAAAATTATAGCTACTATGCCCTCAAAGACTTCAACAAATAGGAGTAATTTACAGGGAGAATTTGTTCTTGGTAAAAAAGATCAAACTGCAACCACTGTCAATAATCAGCAGAATGTGTCGGAAAAAAATCAAACCAGCGAACAAAATCATACTAATACTTATAATATAAAGGCCGGCCTCACACCCGGCGCTTTCACAACCCTCATGGCTTATCCTCAAGCGGTAAACTTTGAAAATCAGGAAGAAGATGAGATCATAATACTTCTTGTAAGACGCGATTTTGTAACAAATTTTATCTGGATTGCAGAAACTATTCTTCTTGCGCTTTTACCAATTCTTATTCTTCCGGTTTTGCGAATTGGATTTCCTTTTTTAAATCTGTCACCGCTTACCCAAATCTATTTTACAATTTTTTATTATTTGATAGTTTTTGAGTTTATAATTATTAACTTTGCAATTTGGTATTTTAACGTAAGTCTTGTCACTAATAAAAGAGTTGTAGATGTTGATGTTACTGGAATACTTTTTAGAATGGTTTCTGAAACAAAACTTGAATTAATTCAAGATGTGAGTTACACTCAAGTTGGGGTAATAAGATCAATTTTTAACTATGGGGATGTATTTATCCAAACTGCAGCCGAGATTGCAAATTTTGAGTTCCATGCGGCTCCGGAACCTGAAAAAATAATGCGAGTCTTAGGAGATCTAATAGGAAAACCAAAACATGGAACTAAATAATTATTATTTAGCAACGTTTTTAGAAATATTGTCAAATCAAAACTTATTGGCTAAGTTATTTTTAATCATGTCAATATCAATGTTTTTGATTTTTACAATAGTTGTGTCAAGGCAAATAATTGTCATGAATAAGCTGGTTAATGAAATAAATTTTTCGCCTATATTTAAATTTTTTGCGTATCTGAGTATTATTTTATCAGCTTTACTTCTAGTATCAGTTGTGTTGAAATCATGAAAGACAATATTCTGTTATCAAAAATTGTAGCCAACTCCAGCATAACTTGCTGGGCTCAAGCCTATTCCACTCTCAATCTTTACGTTGTGATAAGTCTTGAAAAAGAAAGCTCCGAGGAAAGCATTGCATCTTATGGAAAAATAATACTTGAAAAAATACAAAGAGAATTTTTTGCTCTTGAGGAGAAAAACCTTAAAAACGTAAAAAGCGCTGTTACAAAAACTGTTGAGGGCATAAACGCTGATACTTCCTACTCAATTGTCCTTGCCACCATAATAAATAACACTCTCTATATTGTTACAGCAGGAGAGGGGGCTGTGGCTTTGAAAAGGAAAGGGAAAATTGGAATTGTTGCCCAAGGATCTAAAATGCAAATCTTGTCTTTTTCAGGCAATTTAGAAAATAGCGATATTTTAATAATTGAAACGCATGGGTTCTTTAAAAAAATACCTCATGCCAGACTTTCGGAACTAACAGACAATCTTCGGACACTTGAAATATCAGAAAATCTTGCCCCCATAATTCACGGGGGGTCGATAGGAAATGAGGCAGCTATTGTTTTGGAGTACCAAAAAACTACCAGTTTTGAAACACGGCAAGATTCCCTTGAATCAGAAAGTTTTCAGAAGACTTCGCCAGAAGTTCAGTTGCGAAAAATTGCCTTCCCAAAGATAAGTTTTCCAAAAATAAATATTCAAAGCTTGGAAAAAATTTTTAGGCTTGCGGTCTTTAAAAGAAAAACTGTTATTGTTACGGCCATTGTTGTTTTATCTCTTCTTTTCATCGTAGGAATAGCTTTTGAGAGAACAAAACAGGAGCAGAAGAAAAACGCAGTATTTCTGGAAAGCGTCTTAAGCCCTGCTCAGAATAAATACAATGACGGCGTTGCGCTTTTAAATGTCAATAAAAACCTTGCTGAAGATAATCTGCAGTCCGCAAAACAACTACTAGAAGCATCAAAAGCAAAGTTTAAGGAAGGATCTGTGGAAAGTCAAAAAATTGAAGGACTGCTTTTGCAAATAAACGAAAAACTAAATGGAATAAGAACAACATCCGTAAAGGATCAAAAATTAGTTTTTGATGTTAAAAGTTCAAGCAAAATCAAGCAAATAGAACAAATCAACATAAAGGGCGGAGATTTATCAATAATTGACAGCAACGCAAACTTGATCATAGCCTCAAAAGATGACGGCAAGATCGGAAAAGAAATTGCACTTGATGCTGAAAATTCAAAAAAGATTACTGGAGACGACAACTATATTTTTGTACTAACTGACAGCACCGTCCATAGAATAGACAGACAAAATAAGACTGATAAAAAAATTATAGACTTGACTGGAAATTCGGGTTACGGCGGAATGGATACTTTTTTGGGAAATGTATATGTTTTAAATAACAAGACTGTTGAAAAATATACTGATCCAAACTTCAAACAATCATCATATCTTATAAATGAGGTAAGTCTTGATAATCCGGTGAGCCTGTCAATCGACGGCTCTGTCTGGATACTTGAGGCAAGCGGAAAAATAAGAAAGTTTACAAAAGGCGCGGAAGAAACTTTTTCCATAATGGGACTCACAAAGAAAATAGGGAAAAACTCTATAATTTATACAGATATAGATTTTGGGAGTATCTATGTATTAGACAAAGATAATCAAGCGATCATTTCTATAGACAAAAAAGGTCAGTATCAAAATCAGTGGGACCTTCGGAGTATGGGCAAAATAAATAGTTTTTGCGTTGATGAGAAAAACAAAAAAATCTTTGTCTCAACTACTACTCAAGTTTTTTCTTTCAGCTTCTGATCTCTATAATTAAAACTGTAATCCTATAATAAAAGGTTATACCCAAGTTATCCACATTTTTAGTCAACTTCAACTGGAACCCTATAGTACAACAGGCTCTGTTCTTATCTTTTTTATAGCCAGTAAAACCTCTTTTTCTGTTTCTTTGCTAAAAACAACCTTATTATGGCCTTTAACATTTACGGTAATATTATCTGCACCATCAAGATAGTTGCCGTTTTTTGACAATATATAATTGTCAAAAACAGGACTTATGGAAATAATATTTCGGTTGACCTTGCTGTACTTTCCTAAATCTTTTATTACTTGACTACCCGGACTAAGTTCTTTGAAAGACTTTACAGGAAGCATTTTTGCCAACTCAGATCCTCTATAAGGAGTTGCTACAGAGACCATCCCTAAAACACGATTGTTTTTATTATAGTGAACAAGATAATACTTTCCTACCAAACCTCCTTTACTATGAGCAACAATTATAGAGTTTTTAATATTTTTTTCCTCTATAAGTTCCTTGACAATTTTTGCAGATGCTGGAATATCTAAAAGGTTCAGTCCAAGCTTGGGTACTATATATACCTGATGCCCGGCAAGAGAAATACGATCTCCCAGTTTCTTTAAGTACGCCCAACCTGCAGTAATACCAGGAATAATAATTATAGAAACTTTGCTTTTTTTTGTATATTCAAGATAATGCTTGGGTGGTGTCCTAAAAATAAACATTGACACTCTTCCTCTTAACGCATAAAGATTGTCAATAATCCAGTATTTAATATTTTTCATTTTATCAATCTTAAATGTTAAACTCCATTATTGCCAAAACCAGTCTTAAAATCAAGCTAATAATATCCAGCTTTTAAATTTTGCTTCAATAAGCTAAAATTACCTCAGTATGAAGATATTTAATAAAAACGCTCCATCCTCTTACGCAATAATAGAGAAAATTGAATCCGGAATTGTGCTTTTGGGGTCGGAAGTAAAAGCAATCAAAGAAGGACACGCGGACCTAAGTGGGTCTTATGTTAAGATACTAGGCTCAGAAGCATACCTGGTGAATACTAAAGTCTTTCCTTATAAATACGCACGTGCAGAGGGATACCAGGAAGACAGAACCCGAAAACTGCTGCTTCACAAAAAAGAGATACTTGTGCTGAAAGGAAGGCTTACTCAAGCTAATTACACCATAATACCCTTGTCTATATACATTCACAATGGTATTATTAAGCTGGAATTGGCCTTGGCCCGAGGCAGAAAAACCTATGAAAAAAAGAGGGTACTTAAAGAGCGTGACCTGCAACGGGAAGCTGAACAGGATTTGAAAAACATGGGCAAAATGTGATATAATTACGCTCAATTGGGGATGCATTGCATCGACAAGGATCGCACTTTTAAAATTGCAAGCCGACTTTGAACAATAGTCGTAAAACAGGCTCAAAAATTAAATGCTGACGAAGATAATTCGGACAGTGGTCTAGCAGTTTACCCAGGGCTTGGCGTAAGACCCAATTTTGCCTTTGCGTAATCTGCAAAGCCTGTTCATATCATCTTTTCTCAACGGGATGATATGGGCAAAAAACAGTTGAGAAAAAAGTGAAAAGAGATGGTTTGGCTTTTTACTTTAAAATAAAACCTTGACCTTATTAATTTTGTCAGTTAAGAACAATAAGGCGACAAAATTAACTGACTAAGCTTGTAGAAGTTTTAAGAATGTTTTCTTTGGACGCCGAGTCATACTCGGCCATCTCCACATAGTTACAGTTCTCTGGCGAAAGTTACGCCCCACACTAAATTCGCTCCCTGCTTTTTAAGCATTCTTGCGCATTCGTTAAGAGTAGAACAGGTAGTTATAACATCATCTATCAGAAGAATAGGTTTTTGCGTAATTTTTAGAGCTAAATTTCTGTTTACCACAAAAGCGTCTTTAATGTTTTTGCGCCTCTGGTCTTTATTTAAATCAAATTGAGGCTTTGTATCCTTAACTCTTATTAAAGCGTCATCTAAAAACTGGAGAGAGAATTTCTCAGCAATGATTTTAGCGATTAAAGCCGCATGATTGTATCCCCTTGTTCTTTCCTTAATTTTATAAAGAGGAACAGGCACAACAATAGGATTCAATTCCAGAATTTTTGAAAAAATTTCATCCTGGACAAGCGCTTCATACAAAAGCTTGGCAATAATTTTTTTTAAGTCGGCTATATATGGCTTGTATTTGAATTCATGAATTAGTCTTCTTACTACTCCTTTGTAAATAACTCCGCAGGTTAATCCATCAAGATGACTTGCTGATTTACAAAAAGAATGTGTTGAGGAATCTATGGAATTTTTATTGCAAACAGGGCAAATGGAATTGGGACTGAAAGAAATTGTTGAGAAACATTCCGGGCATATGTAGCTGCCTAACTTTTTGCAGTTAACACACTTTTTTGAAAAAAGGACATCCGTAATGAAATTAATCATGCTACAGGTATAATTATTAACCAATTTTTCCAAATTTCAAGTGGCATTTTTCTTTGTTAAATCAATCTTTTCTAATAACCTAAGCTAGCATTCATAATTTGCGGACGCGTTACATTCCGGACAAGTAATTTTTCCGTCTGCTATTCTTGCCTTCACGTTTTCCGCACCGCAAACACGGCACTTGCATTTAATAATTCTTGCCTCAGAAATATTATTAATTTCCTGACTTGTCTCCTTCTTTCCAAAATCCGCAACGCTGAAAGGTCCAGCTGGTCTTGTTAATACCTTATTGCTTGCAGAAGAAGAGTTACTCAGTAAAAAACCGCCTGAGCTTCCGCAACCCGTATTAACTCTTCTCACGGGCTTGCTTCCTAAAAGATACATTTGTTCGCGTGTTAAAACCTGAGCCGCAAAAGTGGAAGGATGAATTTCTACTCTGTATTCTTTTTGCGCTTTTACTGTGCCAATAGAAACCTCATGCTTCTTTTTTATTCTATCAGCAATCTCGTCTGCTCGATTTAATATTGCGTTTAGAATTAAAAGTTGGCTTTTTTCATCTTTCGGATTTTCCGCTAATGCTTTTGTGTATTCTGTAGTTAGCTGAGAACATCCGACTACAATAAATTGGAAATCATCTTCCGTCATGTAATCATGATCTTTGTGAAAATGTTTGTGAATTCTATCCTCAAGAACAAACTTGGAATTTGGATCTAGTTTCACAGGATTTGATAAAAAATAAACATCATCTGCTATATCCGGAATTTTCAAATCAGGTTTTATTTCTTTTAGTTTTTCAACGTATTCTTTATTGGTAAGCGAAGAACTGTATCTCGCAGCTTTAATATACTTGCCCTTCTCATCCGCGCAAAGTGCAAAAACGTCATAAAAATTATGTTCGTAATCCGATCCTTTTTGTCCGGGAGATGAAACAGACACAACCGTTGTATCAACTTGCGTATCTTTATCACACAGAATTTTCTCTGTTTCAATAAACCCGTCAACTTCCGCACCTTCACGCGTATGGTCAACCGAATTACCACGCAGTTTTCTATAGTCTCTGCCTCTTTTTAAAACATCAAGAAACGGTTCGTCCGAGTTTTCTCCAAAAATTTGACCATCTTTTATCTCATATCTTGTTACGCTTAACCTGGTATTAAAACGTTCCCCAAGTAAAGTCTCAAGTTGACGTCTCGTGCGCACATCAAGCGCTTCTCGCGCTTCTTTATATTCTTCCGGATGAATATCTTTAAAGCTATCAAGCGTCAAATACTCCTGTCTGTCAAATTCGGGCCTGTATGCAAGATTATCCTTTTTACCCGATAGAAAATTACCTTCTTTTACAAAATTATTCCGGGCAAG
>Ga0209542_10010042_pt1 | contig 17205 bp, 27 predicted proteins | sample RifCSPhighO2_01_FD_184028 | JGI IMG/M metagenome (GOLD analysis project Ga0209542, IMG submission 184028) | Soil microbial communities from Rifle, Colorado - Rifle CSP2_plank highO2_0.1 (SPAdes) (version 2) | ecosystem: Environmental > Terrestrial > Deep subsurface > Rock core/Sediment ...
CGAGCCTAGCCTCGGAGGCCACGGCGACGCCGCCTGAAGCAAACGGGTTGTAGTCGTCTGGCAGCCGCGCGAATGAAGCGCCTGGAAAGGTGGCGAGCACCTGCTTTTCGAGTGCGGGCGCAGCGGCAGAGGGCGCCGACATATAAATGGCAAAATCTGTGGCGCCCACCGGGTTCGCAAACTCGACGGTGCAGTGGCCGTCGACGCCGAGGAAGGCGGCGAAGACCTGCTCCATTCGGCCGACAATTTCCTTCAGCGCCTCCTCCTTCTCCCCCGCCGCGGTCGGAGCCGTCTCGGGGATGAGCAGCTCGAAGAGCACCCGGCGGGCGAGCGTGCCGAGCGGCGTCTTCTCCTCGGCGCCGGGTGCCGGGTAGCCGGCGACAATGAGCGCCACCAGGAAGCGATGAAAGTCGTCGGCGAGGTGCGCGTCGTTCAGGCGGCCAACGACGTCGAGGGCGTTGGCCGCACCCTTCGCCTCGAGAATGCCGGCGAGCTCGGCCATCCGCTCGTCGTGCGGCTCGGGCGAGAGCGCGAGTGTTATTTCCTGCCGGAAGTGCTCGGGCACGAGAGCGCCCTTCTGGTAGACGTCCTCCGGCTTCCGGCTGGCGTGCTCGCGGACGACGTCGAGCGCGGCCGTAGCACGGTCAACCGACTCGCCGCGGTCGGCGGCCGCCGACTCCTTCCCTCCCAGCTGCGAGCGTAGCCAGGCGATTTCCTCCTGGGCATCTTTGAAGCGCGGCGTCTCCGGAACGGAAAAAGTCTCCACGGCGGCAATTATGCCACGAGGTGAGAGCCCTTTTCCGCGTACGGACGTTAACCTACTTGCATTAAAATACATATATGGTATAATACATAGCATGAGTACATCGATAGTCATTATTCTTATCGTCACTTCCCTCGTCCTCGGCATGGCCGGCGCCTGGGTCTCACGCAGGGTTGAGCATGTCAGCCGGGCTCTCTGCTCGCGCTTCGACGACTGGGTTTACGAGCACGTCTACACCAGCACCGGAGTGAGCACGCTCCTCTGCGCCGCTGGGTGCCTGACCTTCGCGGGGACGCTCGCCGGCTCACCGAGCCTGCAGCAGCTCCTCGCGGTGCCGTTCGCGGCAATCGGGTTCTTCGTGGTCTTCTCGGGTCTCCTCGGCCTGATGGCCCTCGTCCTTCAGACGCTGGAGTTCCTCTGGGAAACGGTCACCTTCCAGCGCGACCTGCGCGACGACTGGGACTACTACTCGGGACGGTTCATCGAGTGGCAGCGCGGTCTCCGCAGGGACTGGAACCGCGACCAGACCATTGGTCTGCCCCTCACCGCTATGAGTGTTGTGATAGGCCTTTCTGCCATCGCACTCATCGCCCACACCTACTGGCCGATGTTGCGCCAGATGTGGAGCAAGTGAGCAATCAAGCCGCGGGCGCACAAGCGCCTGCGGCTTTTCCTTTTTTAAAATTATTTAGCCGTCAGAATCAGCGGCTCGCCGAGGGTTACGGCGATTGTGTGCTCGACCTGGGCGGCGATGCCGCCGTCGGTGGTCTCGTAGGTGAAGCCGTCGGCGCCGACGCGAATGCGCGCGCCGCCGGTCGCAAAAATAGGTTCGATGGCAATCACCATGCCGGGCTGAAGCAGCGGCCCCTTCCCCGGCAGCCCCTCGTTGGGCACGTAGGGATCCTCGTGGAGCGCGTAGCCGACGCCGTGGCCGGCGAGCTCGGCAATCACCGAGAGGTTCGCCTTGCGCGCCTCGGCGCCGATCGCGGCAGAAATATCGCCGACCCGCTTCCCCGCTTTCGCGGCGGCGATGCCGCGCTTCAGAGCCTTCTTGCAGGCGGCGATGAGATTGAGCGCGGCTTTCGAGGTTGGCGGCACGGCGACGGTGACGGCGCTGTCGGTGATTAGCCCGCGGTGCACGAGTCCGGCATCAATCTTCACCACGTCGCCCGGCTGGAAAACTTTCGGCACCAGGTTCGGCACGCCGTGAACAATTTCGTGATTGACCGACACGCATATTGCCGCGGGGTACTGCTTCCGCGCGCCGGGTGGTCGGTAGCCGAGGAACGCCGGCCGGTCGCCGTCCTCAGAGAGCATCCGCCGCCCCGCCTCCTCGAGCTGCACCGAGTTCGCCCCCGGCACAACCATCTTTGCCAGCGCCGCGAGGGCGCGCGCCAGCCGCCTGCCCCCCTCGCGCAGGACCTCTATTTCAGCCTCGGTCTTGAGCCTAATGGCCACAAAGCCACGCTAGCACACCTCCCCAACATACTTTCTTTACCTCCAGCTACCCCTCCCCCTCTCATAATCCACCTACGTAATCAGACCACCTAGTCTGATTACGTAGGAACTAGTGAAAGTAAACCGCGTAAAGCTGGGGAGGTTGGGACGGGCAATGTTGCTTGCACTAAAACTGCTGCCGGTAAGTCAGTACGATATTCAGAATCGGGCTCTGAAACGCCGGCTCCGCGCAGAGATTCGGAATCTTCCGGAAGATGATTTCAGGCAGACAGCACGACGACTCGCCCGCAACGGCCTTGCTACTTTCAATGAAAGTTCAGGCGTCATTCGTCTAACTTCAAAAGGAAGTCGCGAGGCGATCGCTCGTTCGCTCGGGGTAAAAAAGCTTGCAATGCCAACACTTTGGGACGGTGTCTGGCGGATGGTGTGTTTCGATGTTCCTAAATATAAAAACAGCCGACGACGGTTGTTGCGTGAGGGACTAATCGCTCTAGGCTTCCACCCCATTCAACAGTCCGTGTTTGTGCACCCAGGCGAATGCCGGATTATCGTCGAAGAGCTTGCTTCGGCACTCGGCTTGGAACGCGAGGTTGTCTACGTCGAGGCCGAACTGCCAAGTCGTGATGCCGAACTACGTTGTCGATTTTTTAAAAAAAGGAATATGTAATCAGCCTACCTAGGCTGATTACATACACGAAGAGGGAGGATAAATTCTAGAGGCCGAGGGCGGTGAGGATGGCGGCGTGAACGGCGTCGATGGACTGCTCGCCGTCGATTTCGGCAAAGGAGATCGTGGGGTGACCGCTGAAGTGCTTCACCACCGGCTCAACCTCGCGCTCGAACCAATCCATTCGGGCGTTTACATCGGCAATTTCAACATCATCGGCACGACCCCTGGCTGTTAGCCGCTCCACCGCCCAGGCGCGGGTGACCTTGATGTGAATCACCGCCACATCATCGCGTTTAAAAAACTGAAGAGCGGATTCAAGGGTGCGGGCCTCCGCCACCCGGCGCGGGCTGCCGTCGATGAGCAGGTGGTTCTCGGCGGTCAGGTGCTCGACCAGCTCGCCTGTCCAAGCCCAAATGGAGAGGAACTCGGGCTGGAGTCCGCCGGTCTCGTTTATCGCCCGCGAGAACGAGGCGGCGTAGGTTGGCCCGGCGATAAAGTCGCGGAACCGCTTCCCGGACTCCATGTGAAAGACGGGGCGGCCGGTGCTCTTGGTGAGCACCTCGGAGAGCTTCTCGACCTGCGTTCCTTTCCCCGAACCGGAGCGGCCGAGGAGGATGACGGTCATTGGTTTCATGCGGGAGCATTGTAGCGCCACAGGCATCTACTTGACATCTACAATTTTATAGACTAGAGTATTTTTATGAAAAAGGTCTTTTCTCTCCTGGGCTGGCCGGTCGCCGCCGTCGCCCTTCACCTCGCGTGGGGCGCCATCCTCGTCGGCAGCATTGGAACCGTTGGCGGCCTGGCCGGCTACGCTGCGGCGCACCTCGGCGCCTCCCCCGACGCAATCCTCTGGGTCTGCGTCGGCGGCACGCTCGCCGTGATGCTGCTGGCCTCGCCCATCACCGCCCGCGTCCAGGGCAACATCGGCACCCTCGCCGCCGCGATGCTGCTTCGAGCCTCGCAGACGTAGCGAGGTTTTTCTTTTCTCTCCTACAGAGTTACCACAAAAGCGACAGTCGCCAGCGAAAATCGCTCCGACCGTCCCCGACGGCGTACTTAATGTACGACGAGGGGCGGAGGAGCGATTTACGCGGCGAATGGAGCTTTCCGTGTATCTACAATCTAGTACTGCCTCATCGTTATCTGACCGTCCAATCGTTTGATAGCGTCAGTAACCACGTTCACCACGATGAGCAACCCGGTACCGCCGAGGTAGACCTGCTGCACGCCGGTGGCGCCAGAGGCGACGAGCGGCAGGATAGCTACCAGGCCGAGGAAGACGGCGCCGACGGCGGTGGTGCGAGCAACAATCTTGCCGATGTGCTCGGCGGTCGCCTCGCCGGGGCGAACGCCCGGCACGAAGGCGCCGCTGCGCTGGAGGTTCTTGGCCATCGTGTCGGGCTCGAAGGTCACGGCGGTGTAGAAGAAGGTGAAGGCAACCACGAGCAGGAAGTAGAAGACGCCGTAGAGCCACTGGTTCTCGGTGAGGGCGCGGGACCAGTCAGAAATAGTCACGAGCCACCCGTGCGACGAGGCCGCGAAGGCGGATGCCAAAAGTCGCGGCACGAGCATAATTGAGAGCGCGAAGATGATCGGCATCACGCCGGCCTGGTTGAGGCGAATCGGCACGTAGGTGGGCCCCGCCGAGCGGCCGCCGATGACCTGGCGCGCGTGGGCGACGGGAATCGGCCGCTCGGCCTCGGTCACCGCTACCACCCCGAGGACGGTCGCGATCGCGAGGGCCCCGAAGACGAGGTAGCTCGGCAGCTGGGAGGGATCGTAGGCGAGCTGGAGCTGGGTCACGGCCTGCGGCAGCCCCGCGACGATGCCGGCGAAGATGATGATCGAGACGCCGTTGCCGATGCCGAACTCGGAGATGAGCTCGCCGAGCCACATCAGGAAGACCGAGCCGGCGACCATCGCCACGACGGTAATCGCCAGCGCGCTGCCGGAGAGGGCGGGCAGAACCTGCTGCGACTCGAGGAGCTTGATGATGCCGACGGCCTGGAGCGCCGCAATCGGCACGGTCGCGACGCGGGCGTACTGGGCGAAGCGGCGACGTCCGCTCTGGCCTTCCTCGTGGTACATCTCCTTGAGGCGCGGGAACATCATCGTCGCGAGCTGGAGGATGATCGAGGCGGTGATGTAGGGGCCGACGCCGAGCGCCACCAGCGAGAAGGCCGAGAGGCCGCCGCCGGAGAAGAGGTTGAAAATGGAGAGCAGCTGGCTGTCGGCGAAGAAGGCGGCGAGGCGAGAGGCGTCGACGCCCGGCACCGGGATGGCGGCCAGCGCGCGGAACACCGCCAGGATGAAAAAGATGAACAGCACCTTGCGGCGCAGCTCGTGGTCTGTGGCGACCAGCTTCAGGCGAGAGAAGAATTCTCCAATCATTTTGGCTACTTCGCGACGCTGCCGCCGCCCTTCTCGATGGCGACGCGGGACACGGCCGAGACCGCAACACCCTCGAACGTGACCGCGCCAATCGCGCCGCCGCCGAGCACCTTCACGCGCCGGTACCGGCCGCCGCGCGGGGAGACGAGGCCGCGCTCGGCGAGCGACTTGGGCGAGACCGTCTCCCCCGCCCTGAAAGCTCCCGCGATACGCGCGAGCGAGACCGGCATCACATCTTTCTGGAACGACTTGAAGCTCGACTTGCCGCGGCCGCGCATCTTCGGCAGCTTCTTGATGATGTCGCGCATCTCCGGGCGCTTCTTGCGCCCGGCCCTGGCGTTCTGGCCCTTGGTGCCGCGGCCGGCGGTCTTGCCGCGCTTGCCGCCGCGGCCGACGCGCTGCGAGCGCGTCCGCGGGGTCTTGGGCTTGAGGGTGTTGTTTTGCATGGCGGCAGCGCTACTCGGCCACGGGCAGAGCGGCAGCCACCGCTGCAACGTGCCTGCCCCGCGGCGCGCGCAGGCCGCGGAGCGCCTTGAGCGCCGCGCGGGCGATGTTGAGCTTGTTCTTGCTGCCGGAGAGCACCTTGGCGTTCACGTCTTTGACGCCGGCCAGCTCGAGGCAGTCGCGCAGCGCCGAGCCCGCGATGAGGCCGCGGCTGGGCGCCGGGCAAATCCAGATGCGGGCGCTGGAGAACTTGGCGAAGGCCTCGTGCGGAATGGAGCCCGAGGCGGTGGTGCGCACCGTGACCATGCTCCGGCGGGCGTCCTTGAGCGCCTTGTCCATCGCCAGCGCGGTGTCGGAGGCCTTGCCGAGGCCGACGCCGACCCTGCCGCGGCGGTCGCCGGCGACGATCGCCACGGAGAAGTTGAAGCGGCGGCCGCCCTTGCCGACGCGGGTCACGCGGCGAACGGAGAGCGTCCGCTGGTCGAGGTCGGAGCGGGGCTTGCCCTTGCCGTCGCCGCGTGGGCCGCGGGTTGGCCGGCCGCCGCCCTGGCCGCGCTGGTTGCTGCGCGTGCCGCGGGGCAGGCGCGGGCCGCGCTTCGCCTCGGGGGCGGGAGCGATCGGAGCCGGGGGGGCGCTGCTCGTGATTACGGTGCCGGTCATGGTGGTGTCGGTTGCGTCGCCCGATTAAAAGGAGAGCCCGGCCTCGCGCGCCGCCTCGGCCAGCGCCCTGACGTGACCCTGGTAGCGGAAGCCGCCTCGGTCGAAGACAATCGCCTTGATCTTCTTCTCGAGGACCCGCTCGGCAACCAGGGTGCCAATCGCCCTGGCGCGCAGAAGCGGGGTCTTCCCTTTCACCTCGCGCCAGTTCGCCTGGGCAATCGTGCGGCAGGCGTCATCGTCGATGACCTGCGCGTAGTCGCCGCGGTTAGAGCGAAAGACGGCCAGGCGCGGGCGCAGGGCGGTGCCGCTGATTCGGGCGCGGATGCGGCGGTGGCGGCGCGCTCGCCCGAGCGACTTCGCGTTGCGTACCGCCCTGCCTTTGAGAGATGCCTTCATACGCTAGACGCCGCGCTTGCCCTGCTTGCGGCGAACGTACTCGCCCTCGTAGCGAATGCCCTTGCCCTTGTACGGCTCCGGCTTCTTGTGGCTGCGAACAACGGCGGCCAGCTGGCCCACGGCCTGCTTGTCGGCGCCCTGGATTGTCATCACACCTTTCTCGGAAGTAACTTTGAGGCCCTTTGGAATTGGCACCTCGACGCCGTGCGAGAGACCGACGGCGAGGGCAACTTTGTCGCCTTTAACTTCCATTCGGTACCCGACGCCCTCGATGAGGAGCTTCTTCTCGTAGCCCTCGGTTACGCCCTGGAGCGCACCTTTGATGAGCGAGGCGTAGGTGCCCCAGAGCGCCCGGGTCTCGATGGAGCCGTCGCGGGGCTCGAGCGTCACGATGCCGCCGTCGACCTTCGCGGAAATCGCGTTCCGCATCGGAACGGTAACCTCGCCCTTCGGGCCTTTCACGAGCAGGCACGCATCGCCGAGGCGCGCCTCCGCGCCCTTCGGAATCGTCACCGGTCGCTTGCCGAGTCGAGACATAAAAGAAAAGTTGAGTCTAGGCAACCTGGCAGAGGACCTCGCCGCCGACGCGCTCCCGCCGCGCCTGGCGGTCCGACATCACGCCCTTCGGGGTGGAGAGGACGCGAACGCCGTAGCCCTGGCGGAACGGGTGGAGCTCCTTGGCGGCGGCGTAGACGCGGCGAGAGAACTTCGAGACGCGCGCGGCCTCGCGGATGGCTGGACCCTCTTCGCTATATGCAAGCGAAACCTCTAGGCGGAGCTTCGGCGCCTTACCTTTCACTTCATAGTCAGCGATGAACTTCTCTTTCTTGAGAACAGAAGCAACGGCCTCAAGAAGTTTGGTGTGCGGCACAACCACCAGCGCCTTCTTGACGGCCGAGGCGTTCTTCAGGGCGACCACCAGGTTCGCGACGCTGTCGTTTACCATGACGACTTTCGAATGCCCGGGATCTCGCCGACGTTGGCCTTCTCGCGGAAGCAGATGCGGCAGAGGGAAAAGTCGCGCATGTAGCCGCGGCGGCGGCCGCAGAGGAAGCAGCGCCGCACGACGCGGGAGGCAAACTTGGGCTTGCGGGTCGCCCGAACCTTGGTAGACGTTTTGGCCATTTCGCTTAAGAAAGCCCGTGGAATCTAGCAGGGAAAACCTAGCCGGTCAACGCGTTAAGCCTTGGCCTTCGCCTTGGCATCGGCGACCTTGAAAGGCAGCCCGAGGTGAGCGAGGAAGGCCGCGGCCTCTGCCCTCGACTTGGCGGTAGTAACTATCGTGACGGCGAAACCGAAAGAGTCGCGGACATCCTGGTCGGCGACCTCCGGGAAGACGCCGCTCTCCTTGATGCCAATGGTGGCGTTCCCCATCTCGTCGATGACCGTCGGGGCGACGCCGCGGAAGTCCTTGGTGCGCGGCAGGGCGACGTTGATCAGCTTGCCGAGGAAGCCCTGCATCCGGGCGCCGCGCAGCGTCACCTGGTAGCCGGAGAGCTGGCCCTCGCGAACCTTGAAGGAGGCAATAGATTTCTTGGCGAGCCGCGAGGCCGACTTCTGGCCGGTGATGAGGGCGAGCTTCTCGCCAATCAGCTCCTGGCGCTTCTTGTCGGTGACCGAGCCGACGCCGACGGAGACCACGGCCTTCACGAGGCGCGGCGACTGCATCGGATTCTTGTACTCGAAGTCTCCCTTCATCGCGGCGAAGGCCGTCTTCTGCCTGTCCCTCACGTTGGCTACGGTGGTGGTAGTCATAGATGAAAAGTTAGCTAAATGGCCTCGCCGCTCTTCCGGGCGAACCGCACCTTCTTGCCGCCCTCCACGCGCAGGCCAATACGGGTGGGCTTGCCACTCTTCGGATCAATCGGCATCACGTTGGAGGCGTGAATCGGCATCGGGCGCTCGACGATGCGGCCCTTCTCGTTGCGGGTGGCGCGGCGGTGGCGCTTGACGAGGTTGAGGCCCTCGAGCACGACGCGGTTCTCGGCGGCGAGCACGGAGACTACCTTCGCCGTTGCCCCGCGGTGCCTGCCGGTAATCACGGCGACGGTATCTCCTTTCCTGATGCGCATCTTCATAAAATTTTTCTAGATGATTTCCGGCGCCAGCGAGGCCACCGACTGGAAGCCGCGCTCCGCGAGCTCGCGCGGAATCGGCCCGAAGACGCGGTTGCCGAGCGGCTCGCCCTTCAGCTTGTCGACCAGCACCACCGCGTTCTCGTCGAAGCGGATGTAGGAGCCGTCCTGGCGCCGGAACGGACGGGTCTGGCGGACGACCACCGCGTGGGCGACGTCCTTCTTCTTGGACTGCTTGCGCGGGTCGGCCTTCTGCACCGAGATGACCACCAGCTCGCCAATCTGGGCGTAGCGCTTCTTCGAGGCGCCGAGCACCTTGAACACCCGGCCGATTTTGGCGCCGGTGTTGTCCGCGACGACGACGATGGAGCGATCCTGAATCATAAATTATGCAATCACCGTGAACCGCTTGTCGCGCGACATCGGGCGGCACTCGGCGATGGTCACCTTCTCTCCAATCTTCTTGGTGTTGCCCGCGTCGTGCGCCTTGTAGCGCTTGCGCCTCGAGAGCAGCTTGCCGTACTTCGGGTGGCGCAGCGTGCGGGTGACGACCACCACGACGGTGTCCTTCATCTTGTCGGAGGCGACGACACCCCGGAGGGTGCGACCTTTCGGGGCTGCCCTGGCGACAGCTTTCGCGTCCTCCCTCTTTGGCTTCCTACTGAAGATAGACATAGATGAAAATTTAGGCGGTGGGCTTTGCCGCAGACCTGACGCGAGCGTTCTGCGCCGTCAGGATGCGGGCGATGTCCCTGCGGGTAGCAGCCGCCGCCTTGACGTTGCCGCTGGCCGCGCCCGAGCGACCGAAGCGAGCCGCGCGAGCAGCCTCGCGCTTCTCGGTGAGGAGCAGGGCGAGCTCCTGGTCGGACTTGTCTCTGATGTCGGCGGCGTTCATTGGCGTGGGGGCGCTACTTTACAGACCCGGCGGCGGTTCGCAAGCGGGCGACAACCCGGGTGGTGATGGGCAGCTTGGTGCCAGCCTTGCGCAGCGCCTCGTGGGCAATCGCGTCGGTGACGCCGTCGACCTCGAAGATGACGCGGCCGGGGCGGACGACGCACTCGTAGCCCTGCGGGTCGCCCTTGCCCTTCCCCATCTTCACCTCCGCCGGCTTCCGGGTGAACGGCCGGTCCGGAAAAACGCGCGTCCAGGCGCGGCCGTTCTTGCCGAGGTAGCGAACCATTGCGCGGCGAGCAGCCTCGATTGCGTTGGACTTCACCCTGGCGTTGCTGGTTGCCTTCAGCCCGTGCGAGCCGAACGAGAGCGTGATGCCGCGCGTCTCCGGACGGTTCCAGATTTTCCGGTTCTCGCGGCCGGTGTGCCACTTGCGGTGCTTAACTTTCTTAGGAAACAGCATACTAGCGGCGTGAGCGCGGGGCAGGAGACGGCGCCGACTGATTGGACTTCTCGTTGGCGGCGAACACCTCGCCGCGGTAAATCCAGACCTTGATGCCGATGTCGCCCTGCGGGATGTGCGCCTTGTTCGTAGCGTAGTCGATGTCGGCGCGGAAGGTCTGGAGCGGCACGCGGCCCTGCTTGAGCTCCTCGGTGCGCGACATGTCGGCGCCGTTGAGCCGGCCGGAGAGCCTCACGCGGACACCCTCGACCTCGCGGTTGGCCATCACCTTCTCGACCATCTGCTTGAGCACGCGGCGGAACGGCATCCGCTTCTCGATTGACTCCTTAACAGCGAAAGCGATAAGTGGAGCGGAAGTCTCCGGCGTGCGCACCTCCTCGACGTCAATCTTGAGTTCGACCTTCGGATTCCAGACCTTCCGCTTCTTCATTTCGGCGGTGAGCTCCTGGCGAACCTTCTCGAGGTGCTCGCCGGAGCGGCCGATGACGAGGCCGGGCCTCCCAGTCTTCACGACCACACGCAGGGTCTTGTCGTTACGCTCAATCTCGATCCCCGCGAGGTAGTGGTACTCGAGGCGCTTCTCGAGAAACTTGCGCACCGTGAGGTCGCCGGTGAGGAAGTCGCGGTACTTCTTGTCGAGGCCGAACCAGCGCGACTTCCAGTCGCGGATGATGCCGAGGCGGTGGGCGAAGGGGTGTACGACTTTGGTCATGGGATTACTTCTTGGCGGCCTTCGTAGCCTTCTTGGCTTTGGCGGTCTTCGGGGCCTTCCGATTCGCAGCTTCGCTGCTCCCCTTTTTACCCCCGCCGCCGGCCTGCTTCGCGCCGGCGGCTGATGCCTCGGTAAGCTCAATGGAAACGTGACAGGTTCGCTTGCGAATCGGGGCCGTGGCGCCGCGGGCTCGGGGCATCCAGCGCCACTGGGTCGCGCCCTGATCGACGGAGCACTTCGAGACAACGAGGTCGGCGGCGTCTGTCTTGAAATTGTTCTTCGCGTTTGCAATTGCCGACTCTAGGAGCTTCTTGATTGGGAGCGAGGCGCGCTTCGAGGTAAAGGAGAGGAAGGCGAGCGCCTCCGGGACGCGCTTGCCGCGAATCTGGTCGACGACGAGGCGCACCTTGCGGGGCGACTGGCGGTAGTTTCGGAGGTGAGCCTGCATACGGGTCTAGATGGAAACCCTCCTTACTTCTTGGCCGCCGGCGTCTCGGTCGCAGCCTTTGTCGACTTGGCCGCATCGAGCTCGCCCTGCTTCTTGGCGACGTCGAGCTCCTTCTGCATCTTGCCGCCGTGGCGGGTGAACTTCTTGGTCGGCGAGAACTCGCCGAGGCGGTGGCCGATCATATCTTCAGTTGCGGTAACTTCGACGTGCTGACGACCGTTGTAGACGCCGAAGGTGTAGGCGACCATCTCCGGTGTAATGACGGCGCGGCGCTCCCAGGTCTTCACCACCCCCACCTCGTGGGGGCGCTTGCCCTCGATCTTCTTGAGGAGCCGCTCGTAGACGAACGGTCCTTTCTTTGCGGAGCGTGTCATGAGGCGAAAATAAATGGCCTTTGGGCCAGTGCGCGCGATACTAGCGGAATACCTTTGTGGGGTCAAGCGGGAGGGAGGCTCCATTTGGGCCGAAAACGCCCTCGCTACGCCTCGCCGTACAATTAGTACGTCGTTGGCTAGGCGAGGGGCGTTTTCGGCTCCAACTGTCGCCTCCGTGGTGACTCGAATATTTACTCGCTACCATCCAAAATCTCAACCAGGAGTGGCGCGTGGTCAGAAACCTCGTCAGGCAAAATCTGGAAATGCTCCACCTCGAGATCGGGAGTGACGAAGGCGTAATCGGCAAAACGTTCCTCTTTCTTATAAAGACCGGTCCGTGTAGACGTAACTCCAGATTCTGCCACTAGGTTTCGAAATCCTGCGGATTCAATCATGCGAACGCTCTCCGTATCGGGGCGTAGGTTGAAGTCGCCACATAAAACAGTGCGCTGCGGGTTCTCGCCAACGGCTGTAATTAGGCGGCGAGACTGCTCCAATCGAGCGGGTGTGTCGCTCTTGTTCGAAGGAACCCAGTGGCCATGAACATTAACCACCTTGAGGCCACCTCTCTCGCCTATCAAATCAACCCGCAGCGCGCTACGCGGATGGTCAGCGTCATCGTTCTCAATTTCAGGAAAGTTGGGATTTTCGTAGAGCGAGATGCTGCCGCTCGCAGCGATGCCAATCTCTCGTCGAACAAAGGTAGCAATGCCATATGAGTCGTTCCAGACTGGCAAAAAGATTCCAACATGCCCAGGCATTGCATGCGAAAGGCGTGCATGGAGATCACTTAACGTACCTTCCGCAGCAGCTTCAAAGAGAGCTGTCATATCCCGCCCCTTCTCATCGAACACTTCCTGAAAACAGAAAACGTCTACATCCTGGTGAGCCTCAAGAAACGGAAAGAGTGGACCAGACACGCGACCACCCCAGAGATTAAGAGAAATAATTTTCACCCAGAAATCCTAACAGAAGGAACCCCCCCATCGCGAGGTTTTTCTACCTTCGCTTTCTTGATTCAAGAGTAGCAACCCGGCCCTCCAGCTTATCGAATTCTTCCCTTCTAGGTCGAGAGTCGGCGAGATAATCAATTCGTTCGTATAATCCGGATACTTGGGATTCTACGGAACCGAGTTTGGATTCAACAGAGCCAAGTCGAGACTCAACGGAGCCAAGTCGAGATTCGACGCCTTCAAATCTTTCATCGACCTCTTTAAATCGCTCTTTAATCTCGATACCCATATGAGAAAAACCTTCAGCGACCATTGCCGCGAGGCCATCTAGTGTTACTTTTGCTGCCTTCTTCTTCCCTTTCATTGCGAGCGCATTATACCAACCCAACCTAAAGGGCCACTAAATTTGACATGAACTAACGATAAACAAACTTCCCGTGTTTATTAAATACACAGGTTCGACCTGTGCCACAGGTCGAACCTGTGTATTTTTAGGAAAAAGTCGCCTCCTCCCCAGATTTGAGAGGAACGAACTCGATGCCGTGCTTCGGGAGCACGGTCAGCGGGGCACGGTGGGCTGTCCCGTAGCGGCCGGGCGCAAGGCCCGCGTCGTGCACGGGAAAGGCTACTCGAGGTTTCACCTCAAGCGCATAGCGAATCGAATCACGAACGCGGCACCAAGGACCCGCGACCGGCAGCGCAAGAACATCAACTGGCTTACCCGGCACCTTGAATGCGTCGCCTGGATAGAAAAGTTTGCCAGCCACAAAGAAGCCGGTGTTTTGAACCTGCCCCATTTCCTCAAAAATTTCCTCGTGACGCGCATCGAATGCCTCCAGCGCCACGCCAGCAATCTCGGCCGCAGTGGAACCCTCAAGAATCTCGTACGCAATGCCCTCGGCCGAGAGAATCTTCCCAACCGCCGAGTTCGTAACTACTTTTGCCTGCGGATTATTTGAGAGCACCGCCTTCAGCGACTCAATGTGCAAGTGATCGCCGTGTTCGTGTGTGATGAGTACCAAATCAACTCCCGTCACCTTGTTCTGGTCAGTGGAGTAGTCGCCTGGGTCAGTAAGAACTTTCTTACCGTCAATCTCAATCACTAAGCAGCAGTGGCCAATCTTCTTGATTTTCATATGCTGATACTAGCAAATCGACGAGTCACCACGGAAGCGACAGTCGCAGACGAAAACCTCGCCGACCGGCCCGACGGCGCACTCCTGTACACCGAGGGACGGAGGCGAGTTTTGCGGCGCGAATGGAGCTTCCTGTAGACGAAGTGCGAAATCCCGAAAGTGCCAGATTACTTCTTCTTCCCCACTTTGCGGCGAGAAACAATGAACACGTTCGAGTACTTCTTCGGGCTGCGCGTCTTCTGACCCTTGCCGGAAGGCTTGCCCCACGCGGTTTTGGCGCGACGGAGCCCGCGGCCCTGGCGGCCCTCGCCGCCGCCGTGCGGGTGGTCGACCGGGTTCATCGCGGTGCCGCGGACGGTCGGGCGGACGCCGAGCCAGCGCGAGCGGCCGGCCTTGCCGATGTTCACGAGGTGGTGGTCGGGGTTGGAAACCTCGCCGACGGTCGCCCAGCCGGTTGAGGTGAACTTGCGGACCTCGGTCGACGGCAGGCGAACGTGGGTCTGGCCTGCGTCCTGGGCGATGACCTCGGCGAAGACGCCGGCCGAGCGAACCATCTTGCCGCCGCCGCCCGGCTTGAGCTCGATGTTGTAGACAAAGGTGCCCACCGGCATCGATCCGAGCGGCAGGCGGTTGCCCGGGGCAACCTTCACGGAATCCCCGGAGAGAATTTCATCGCCGACCTTCACCTTCTGCGGCAGGAGCGCGTAGCGGCGGTCGCCGTCGCGGTAGAGGAGCAGGCCGATGAAGCCGGAGCGGCTCGGGTCGTACTCGACGCTCTCAACCCTGGCCGTGGTGCCAGCCTTGGCGTAGCCGAAGTCCACGTCGCGGAAGAGGCGCTTGTGGCCGCCGCCCTGGTGGCGAACGGTGATGCGGCCCCGGGCGTTCCGGCCGGCGTAGCGCTTGCCGCCCGAGACGAGCGCCTTGTGCGGCTCGTTCGTGGTGATGACGCCGCGGTAGTGCACCACCGTGGTGTGGCGGAGCGACTTCGTTGCGGGGTGGTACTTCTTAATCATGGCGGTAAGGGTTAGACAAATTCGATAGTCTCGCCTTTCTTGAGTCGCACGTACGCCTTCTTCATTGTGCCGGTGCGGCCAATGTGCTTGCCGCGGCGGCGAACCTTCGAGCGAATAGGCGCGGTATTAACGGAAACCGGAGTCACCCCGTAGGCGGCGACCACGGCCAAGGCGATTTCGCGCTTGGTGGCGTCCGGCATCACGGTGAAGGTGTAGACGTGGTCGCCCGCGAGGTGGGCGGCCTTTTCGGTGATGCGCGGGCGAACGATAGCGGAGAGAATGCGGGCGCTCTTGGAAACTACGCCGCCCTCTGACGCATCCTTAATCGGGTTCTTTTTGTTGAAGATAGACATACAGATTTACTCAGCGGCAACCTTGGTTCGCTTCACCTTAGCAGTTGCAACCTTGGCAGCTTTCACGGGCAGCCGGCTCTCAATCTGGCCGATGCTCTCCGCCGGAGCCTCGATGAGAATAAATTTGTAGCGCAGAGCGTCAACCGGGTTGAGGCTGCGCGCCTCCGAAACGGAAACATTGCCGAAGTTGCGGAAACTCTTCTCGATAGCCGAGGACTTCGCGGCGGTGGCGAGGAGCGCGGCATTCTTTCGAGAAGAAAGTCGCGCGAGGCCCTCGTTCTTGGAAAGGCCGACGAGGAGCGCCGCGGCCTCCCTCGACTTCGGCACCGCCATCGCCATCTTCTCGACGAGCACAATCTCGCCGTCCCTGAACTTGCGCGAGAGCACCGTGAACAGCGCCTTGGCGCCAGCCTTGCGGTTGATCTTGCGGGCGTAGCTGCGCTCTCTGTTCGGCCCGTGGGTGACGCCGCCGCCCTTCCAGATCGGCGATCGGCGCGAGCCGTGGCGGGCGCGGCCGGTGCCCTTCTGCTGCCAGGGCTTGCGGCCGCCGCCGCGGACGTCGCCGCGGTTCTTGGCGTGGGCAATCGGCGTGCGCGCGGCAGTTTCCATCGCGGTGGTGGTCTGGTGCACCAAATCAGCGTTCCAGGGCAGGCCGAAGACCGCCTCGGGGAGATCGAACTCCCCCACCTTCTTGCCCTGCGCGCTGTAAATCGGTGCCTTCATATACATTTATTTAGCCGCGAACCACCACCGTGGTGCCGCGGCGGCCGGGAACCGCGCCGCGGATGTAGAGCTCGCCGCCCTCGGAATCAACCGCGGCAACGACGAGGTTCCTGACCGAGACGAGGTCGCCGCCCATTCGGCCGGGCATCCGGGTGCCCCTCGCCACCCGGCCACCCGCGCGGCCGCCGCCGCCAATCGAACCGGCCTCGCGCTCGGAGTGCTTCTGGCCGTGCGTGCGCTGACCGCCCTTGAACCGGTGGCGCTTCACGACGCCCTGGAAACCCTTGCCCTTGGAGGTGCCCGAGACCGTGATTTTGTCGCCGACAACAAATGCGTCGACGGTAACCTTCTCGCCAACGACAGGCGCAGCCTCACCCGCAACGAGCGGAAACTCGCGGAAGAAATCGCAGACGACGCCGGCGTTCTTGGCGTGACCCTTCTGCGGCCGCCTGACCGAGCGCTCGCGCGAAGCTTTTCGGCCGAGCTGGACGGCGACGTAGCCGTCCTTCTCCTTCGACTTGACCTGCGTCACGACAACCGAGGGCACCTTCAGCACGGTCACGGGAACCGCCCGACCTTCGGCGTCGAAAATCTGGGTCATCCGGTCCTTGGTGGCGATGAGACGCTTCATTGGGTGTGGCGGCGGGCGGGGTAGCGGCTTCTAGCGGAGGGGCACCCTACATCATCTTCACGTCGATATCAACGCCGGAGGGCAGCGAGAGGTTGGTCAGGGCCTCGACCACCTTGGCGGAGGGGTTGACGATGTCGATGAGGCGCTTGTGGACGCGCATCTCGAACTGCTCGCGCGCGTCCTTGTAGACGAACGCCGAGCGGTTCACCGTGTACTTCTTGATCTCGGTCGGCAGCGGTATTGGGCCAGCCACCTCCGCGTCGTGGCGGCGGGCGGTCTCCACGATCTGGCGCACCGAGGCGTCGAGAATCTTGTGGTCGTAGGCGCGGACACGGATGCGCAGCCGACCGAAGCTCTCCGACTTCGCGGCGGCGGCTTCCTCTTCCTTCTTCTTCTTGGCCGAGACCTTGGGGGCCCTGGGCGTTTTGGCGGTTGCCATAGTTTTCGTTTGTGCCGGCGATCCGAGTTGTCGGCCCCGACCTCTGCGGCGGGGCACCGTATCCTCGGGGCGTCCTGGCGTTAGCTAATCCTCAGCCTAGGCGACGATCTTGGTCACGACGCCGGCGCCGACGGTCTTGCCGCCCTCGCGAATGGCGAAGCGGGTCTTGTCTTCAAGCGCGACCGGGGCGACGAGCTTGACCTTGAAG
>Ga0209542_10010043_pt1 | contig 17204 bp, 16 predicted proteins | sample RifCSPhighO2_01_FD_184028 | JGI IMG/M metagenome (GOLD analysis project Ga0209542, IMG submission 184028) | Soil microbial communities from Rifle, Colorado - Rifle CSP2_plank highO2_0.1 (SPAdes) (version 2) | ecosystem: Environmental > Terrestrial > Deep subsurface > Rock core/Sediment ...
GGTTTCAGTAAAAATTAATTATGCAATAAAAAAATTAAAGAAGATTATAAAAACAAAATACCATGAGTCCTAAAAAAGTAGAAAAATTTTTTAAGAAAGCCAGCCAAGTAAAGCTTGAGGATAAGAAAAAAGATGCCATACATCAGAATGTTTTAATGTACATAAAAGAAAATCCCTTGCCAGGAGACGAACCAAAGACAAACTGGTTGACTGTTTTTATGTCAAATGTAAGCCAATCAAGATTTAAGGTTCCCGCAATAACTTTTGCTTGCATGATGATATTTTTGGTTCTGGGTGGTGCTGTAAGCGTGAAAGCAGACAGTGCGTTGCCAGGAGATCTTCTTTACTCAGTTAAAATAGGCATTAACGAAAAAATAGAGGAGACGCTGGCTTTTTCACCGCAGGCAAAACTTGATGTGAATATAAAGCTTGCTGAATTAAGATTACGGGAGACAGAGCAACTTGCTTCTCAAAATAAAATTGACAGTGCTACTGAGGCTCAAATAAGCCAAAATTTCAGATACCATGCAAACAAAGCTTACGAGCAGCTTAGTGTGCAAAATCAGGCTGGCAATAACCAGGCAAGCGGTGATGCTGCAGTCAGTTTTGAAGCTTCATTAAGGGCCCACAGCATTATAATTAACGGATTAAAAGAAAGCAACGGAAGCGATACCACAGGCAGCTTGGCAAAATCCGTTGAAGGTATTGCAGCTAAAATGCTGAGCATAGGAAATTACAATAACGGCAACAATGCGCAAGAAGGAGGCAGTACACCTGCCGGAGGCCAAAATTCAACCGATAGTAAAAATATTGTAAAAAAGATAACCGACCTTGAGAATTCAGTTAACTCAATTAGAAAACTGATAAACGACAATAAAACAATCCTCGGAGATCAGGCAGTTTTAGATTCAGAAAACAATTTAAATCTTGTTCAGCAAAAAATTGATGAGGGAAAAAAAGAGCTATCAAATAACAACGGTTATGCTGCCTCACTGTCTGCTTTGCGGCAAGCTTCAGTTATTGCCCAAGAATCACAGTATTTGATTAATGCAAGAAGCCGCCTTGGGATTAAAATTCCAATTGGTATTCAATTGCAAAATGGCGACAATGGTAATACCGACAACAAACAAGGAGTTGGCGATAATGGAAGCTCAAATAAAAGTGACAACACTGACATTAATAATGGCTCAAGTACTAACGAGAGCGCGGGTTCAGGATCGGAGTCTCAGATTAATTCCGGCTCTGGCTCTTCAACTGAAAGCAGTCAAAACTCAGGCACAAGCGCTGATTCTGGTGCTAGTATAAACGACAATACTGGCGCGGGCGCAGATACAAGTACAAGCACAGACACTACCCAAAATACAACATCAAATGCGCAGAACTATTTAAATAACCTGCTCGATAAGTTTCTAAAATAGCCGGAACAAAACAGTCTTTCTTGCTTGAGGAATCTTTCGGTAAAATTTAGTTTATTGCGGTCAGTTTAGTAAATAAGACAAATCTTTGCGAATATGTTTTTTGGCTTGGCAACCAAGTGCCGTGGCACGTAATTATGTTAAGGTTTGCTGTGTTTGAAGGGATAAATAATTCAGGAACAACATCATCCTTGTTGTAAACTTTTGTTGACTGGACTGTAAAGGTTAGAGTTTTTCCTATATCGTCTTTTATGTAAATTTTATCTCCGGGTTGTAAAGTATGAAGCTGGTCAAAAATTGAGTGAGTTCCGTCTTTCCATATTCCCGTGTGCCCTGAAATTAGTGCGTTTCCGGCCTGGCCAGGTTTAGCTCCTAAGTTAAACCAAGAAACATCAAAAGCGCTTTCTGGTACCCCCACGGCTCCCTCAGGCGTAAGCCCGATATGCAAAACTTTTGCTGACACATTAATCTTTGGTATTGAAAGAGATACTGGTTCTCCTGCATTTTGATCAATGATCCCTGGGGTGAGAGCCGTTTCTTTTGTATATTGTTTGTTAGATAATTCAGTTGAACTTAAAACCTGCACATCGTCTGCGCTTGCTATATTTTGCTGCTCGCTACTTTGTTGGGTGATAATTTCTTGCACGGGCGTATTGTTCGATGTCAAAGCAATCTCTTGAGCATTGCCAGATGCTTCATTAACTGCCAAGACATCAATTTTTTGGGCGTCTGACTTTGGCATATTTAAGGCAGAAAGTGACAATGCCAAAAAAACAAAAGTTGCCAAAAAGGTGAATTTTTTAGCAGTTATATAATTTTTTAAAAAGTTTCGCCGTAACATATGTTATGATTTTTTAGTTCCTCCTGGCATATTGTACTTAATATATACGAGACTTATGTCAAACTTGGGTGCATTTTGAAAACAAAGCTATCCATAGTTAAAACCGGTCCTTGTCGAAGAAGGATCAGTTTGATGACTTAGCTGTAAATCAGTTAATAGCTGATTTTTGTGATGCGCTAGTATTTTCTTGCGCCTTGAGTATAGGCAGAGACAAATTACCAGGAGTGTCATTTTGCAGGCTAGAATTACTGCTTAAAAACAAATCCGTGCTTGTGCTTCCATCATTTACCTCGCCAGTTAGCGAGGTGCTCTGCTGAATTGAGTTTCTAAAATCCTGTAAATATTTTTGGGCATTTTGAGCATTAAATGAAATGCCTCCTAATGCGATGAGCGTGACTACTAATGGAATTATTTTTAACATAGTTTGAAGTTGATTTGTAATAGCCCCAAAGTAACTAATTTTAAGGCTGTAATATAAAGACGCACGAGATTGCAATATCTTTTAAAATATTTCCCAAACAAAAAACCGCCATATTGGCGATTTCATGACTTTACTTTTATTTCAGTGATTCGGCTTTTCTGATAATTTCCATTGCGTCTCCGGGTGAGTTTACAAGATGGACAAGTTCAAAATCTTCGTGTCCGATTGCCCTGTGTTTTCTGTAAACATTCTCTTTTAGCCATTCAAATAACGGCTTCCAATAGTCTAGTCCAATTGCAATACACAAAGGGGGGTTATGTATTTTACGGTTGTGCACCAAATTTACCATTTCAAAAAATTCGTCTAAGGTGCCAAACCCTCCGGGAAAATATATATAATATGATGAGGCGGCTGCAAAAACAACTTTTCTTGTGAAAAAATGATTAAATTCAATTCCCTTTGTCACATACTTGTTGTAGTTTTGCTCATGAGGAAGCAAAATATTGAGACCAACAGATTCGCCACCTGCCTCGTTTGCTCCTTTGTTGCCTGCTTCCATAATACCCGGTCCCCCGCCGGTTATAACAGTAAATCCGTCTTTTGCCAGCATTTGCGCCATTAGTTCTGCCTGCTTGTAATGAGGGTTGTCTGGCTCAAATCTTCCTGATCCAAATATTGAAACAGCTTTTTCTATTCGAGCAATAAACTCAAATCCGTCGGCCAATTCTTTTTCAATTGCTTCTGCTCCCTTGATCAGTCCTTTGTTTGATGCGGACTCGTAATTTTTTTTATTTTTCATAATACCTTTAAATGTAAATCTAAGAATACAATTATAATATAAGAAAATGCAATACTTAAGCAAAGTTTTCTATACTAGATTATAGTTTTTTCTTGATGGATTAACAAGTAGCGTGTCGCATAATACTAATTTATAATCCACGAACAATCATTCCCAAGACCGCCATAGCTCAATGCCAGCCCCAATATTTATTGTGTTTGTCATAAGCAATAAACTGGTATTTATCCCAGGGCAAAGCCCTGGACCCCGCTTCTACAAGGTAACCCTGGGACAGATCCCACAGGGTATTACGATAAATAAACAAACCGCAAAAATTGTAGTCGACACCTGTAAAATCTGCCGTTCCACTAAAAATCTCCAAATTTTCTGCATGACCATCTCCTAGGTATGGGGCTTCCGATTTATTACTAGTACTTTATCTGAAAATTGTCAATCTAAATGTAAAATCATTTTTTGGCAATCAAAATATCCTTTTCAATTTGCCGAATAAGCTCTTTTTCTGATTTAAACTTTTTGAAATTTCTAATAAACTTTTCAGCGAAAATTACTGCTTTTTTTCTGTAGGCGTCACCAGAAAAACCAATTATGTGGGCCTCAATTTTGGGAATCCCCCTAATATCTTTTGGTCCGATTACAATGGCCGCACGATAATTTTTATTGGATATTTCGACTGTGCCAGCATAAATGCCAAACTTGGGCTTTTGTTTTAACTTCAAAAAAAATCTTCGGTCGATATTTATTGTCGGGAAACCGATTTTTCTGCCGTATTGGCTGCCTTTTATGACCTTGCCTTGTATTTTGCAAATAAAACTTTCTTCTGGCATAGTTTAAGTTTTTTATGTTACAAAAATTATTGATCGGATTATACCTTTATATTATACCTGTTTATAAAAGTGTCAATTGAATAAATATTTGACACAAGTTATGTAAGGTACTAATATAATAAGCAAGTAATACATCTAATATGAGCAAGGAAAGAGATCTCACGATTCATCAAGTTTCAGCAAGTTTTCGGGAAATTCGAAAGCATCTTTTTAATCATAAAAAACTTTCGATTCCTCACTCTCTTACTCTCTCGCAAGGATTTGTTTTGGGATTTATAGAAAACCAAGGACCTGCGAGCGTTGGAGAAATTGCAGTGGCTTTTTCTGTGACAAGCAGCGCCGCTACCCAAATTATTGACACTTTGGTAAAAAGGGGGTTTTTAGGAAAAAAAGAAAGCACAGATGATCGAAGAATTTTACAGATTACTTTAACGAAGAAAGGTAAAAATGTCATAAAAGAATTCAAAACCGCTCAGGTGGATAAATTAAAAGATGTTTTAGAACCCTTGAGCGACAACGATTTGAAGCAGTATTTAAAGCTCAGTAGAAAAGTATTGGATTGTCTGTATAATAAAGAACATAAAAAGATAAAGAAATATAAACATAAAAACATAAAAATTTAACATGATAAATTTAACTCAAATCAGAAAGTTTTTTATAAGAAAAAGAATTATTTGGTCGGTCGTGGCGCTGATTGTAATTTTGAGTGGTTGGTGGTTCTTTTTTGGCAGAAACAATGGAGAAGGTAACATCCAGTTTGAAGCCGCCTCCGTGCAAAACATTCATCAGACTGTTTTGGCTACGGGCCAAGTCGCCAGCGGAACTGATTTGGATTTGGGTTTCCAGTCAAGCGGCGTTGTGGCGCAAGTTTACGTAAAAGAAGGAGACAAGGTTTACAAAGGGCAAATTTTGGCAAATTTAAATGAGGCAAGCGCTCTTGCCAGCTTAACCAGTGCTAAGGGCACTTTGGCAAAAGCTCAGGCAGATTACGACAAACTTATAGCAGGCGCCACACAAGAAGATATAAAAACTGTTCAAGATGCAGTTGTCTCCGCCCAGCAAGATTTAGACAACGAATATGATACTGCAAAAAACACCTTAAATGATGCGTATCTCTCAATTTACAACTCATATACATTTGCCTTGAACATCAAAAAATCTTACTTTCCTACTTCAGACCAGCAAGGAATTAAAGTAGAAAACTCCACAACTGACATCGCAATCCAAATGAATGCAGCTCAAAACAGCATTGCAGGTGCCACTACGGATCCTCGAATAGATAATTCCTTAGCTAGCGTAGAATTGAATTTGCAAGGCGTTTATACTGATTTGTCTGTAATTCGTGACCAGTGCGATTATGGAGTTTATTATGATACTGTAACTTCAACCGACAAGACATCCTTGGACACCAAAAAATCAACTGTTAACACAGAAATCACAGATATTAGCTCAATTCAGCAAAATATCGCCTCGTATAAAGCCGCCCTTCAGACTGCAAAAGACAAGCTGGCTTATAAAGTTGCTCCTCCAACTCAAGCAGATATTGATGCCGCCAAAGGCCAAATTACTTCAGCCCAGGGGCAAGTTTATTCTGCGCAGGCAACTCTCAACAATCTTATTATTTATGCTCCAATAACTGGAACAATAACCCAGGTTGATATTAAAGTCGGCCAACAGGCGACGGCCTTGTCTGAAGCTATTATTTTGCAAAACGTAACAGATCTGCATTCAGAGGCTTATGTAAGCGAGGCCAATATCGCCTCGTTACAACTAGGACAATCTGTTGACTATACTTTTGACGCACTTGGCCCTGATAAGCATTACCAGGGAAAAATTCTTACAATAAATCCATCAGCAACCCTGATTTCTGGTGTGGTAAATTACAAAGTCACTGGTTCGTTGGATAACATTACCGAATTAAAGCCGGGCATGACGGCCAATATGATAATTTTGGTGGCTCAAAAAGACAATACCATTGTAGTTCCTTCTTCAGCCGTTATTAATCAGGACGGCAAGCAATATGTGAGAGTTGTTGACAATACAAAAACAGGCATCTACCACAATGTTGAAGTGCAAGTTGGCTTGCAGGCAGACGGAGGTTTAACTGAAATTTTATCTGGCGTAAGTTCGGGCCAACAGGTTGTAACATATGTCAAACAATAGTTCATGGAAATTATAAAAGTTGAAAACTTAAAAAAAGATTATGTCAACGAAGAATTAACAACAAATGTCTTAAACGGCGTAAGTTTTAATATAAACAAAGGAGAATTTGTGGCAATTATGGGTCCCTCGGGATCTGGAAAATCAACCCTAATGCATATTTTAGGATTTCTGGACAGACCAACTTCGGGGGTTTACTTTTTTGAAGACAGAAACACAAGCGACTTTGAAGATGAATACTTGGCAAAGCTTCGCAACGAAAAAGTTGGCTTTGTTTTTCAGTCATTCAATCTTTTACCAAGAACTTCTGTTTTAGACAACGTGAAGCTGCCCTTGATTTATAGCAATAAAAAAAACCATGATGACTTGGCAAAAGAGGCGTTGGCGGCCGTAGGGCTTTCTCACAGATTGGATTATATGACAAACCAAATTTCAGGTGGAGAAAAGCAAAGAGTCGCAATTGCAAGAGCTCTTGTTTGCGATCCGGCTGTAATTTTTGCTGATGAGCCAACTGGAAACCTAGACTCGCGATCTGGCGGAGCCATTATGGCAATTTTGCAAAAGCTAAATGACGCAGGTAATACAATTATTTTAGTAACCCACGAAACAGACACAGCAAACCATGCCAAAAGGATAGTGAGAATTAAAGATGGACTTATTGAAGGAGACGAGATGATTAAGAATAGAACAATTGCTTCGTTAAGAGAGGATCTTGTTAAATAGAATTATGTATTTAGGAGTTTGAATATAATTTTGAAAGACGAATTTTTATTTTTGAATGAATTCTTAATGCTTGAATTTTGAACTTATACTACAAATCTGACGGCCGTCAGTTCTGTAGTATAAGTTTATTGTAAAAAACGCTCAAAGTGACTTGATAGCCGACTTAAAAGACGCTTCTTCAAGTTTGACAGGTTTGCGAATATGCCTTTTTCGTGCCTTGTAGACGAGCGGGCCGTATCACACACCCAACTCATTTCATCCTAAAGTCATTTTTAGTTTCGGCTTTAGAACAGTTAAGGTCAGTTCTAGTATGAGCATCTCCTTTAGCGAAAGCAATAAGGCTTATATCTATGTTCTGATTATATCGATTTGTAATGGTTTAAAAATTATAAATTCAGTATTCTGTATTCAATTCTATCTCCTTGATACAGAATACAAAATTCATTAGTAATCAAAATGCATGGATTTCATCGGTACCATAAAACTTGTAATTAGGACATTGCTTGCCAGAAAAGGTAGGTCGCTTTTGACTATACTTGGAATTGTAATAGGTGTGTCGGGTGTAGTAATTATTATTGCCTTAGGGGCTGGAGCGCAAAGCCTGATTTTAAGCCAGGTAACAAAACTGGGATCTAATCTTTTGAGCGTTCAGCCTGGTAAAAGCAACGAAAAAGGGCCTCCCGCCCAGCTTTTTGGAGTCGTGGTGACAACTTTGGTAAATAGCGATGCTGCTGCTATACGAGAAAGCAATCAAATTTCCCATGCTTTAGCGGTTAACGCTTTGGTTCGAGGAACAGTTTCAGTAACCTGGCAAAACAAAAACATTGATACTAACTTTTTGGGCACAGACTCCTATTATCCAGAAGTTATGCCAATTACATTACAAAAGGGTGAGTTTTTAAGCCAGCAGGAAGCCCAGGGCGGGGCTAATGTTGTTGTTTTAGGGTCAACTGTGGCTGATGAATTATTTGGCGGAACAAGCATAAATCCTGTCGGGCAAGTCATTAAAGTGCGCGGTTCGTCTCAAGCAACGGCCGGCGGAATTCCTTTGCATATAATTGGGGTTATTGAGCCAAGAGGCAGTGCATTTTTTCAAGACCAAGATGATCAGGTTTTTTTGCCGCTGTCCATAGGACAGCAACAGCTTTTGGGAATACATTATTTACAGGCAATAAACATAAAAGTTGATTCGGCTGATTATATTAACCAGACAATTGATCAGATTAAAGTTTTAATGAATCAGCGTCATCATGTACAAAGCGACGCGGAAGTTGATTTTACTGTCCGAAGCATTGCAAATGCGGTTGACATTTTAAGCACAGTTACTAATGCTTTGAGAATTTTCTTGACGGCGATGTCGGCTATTGCTTTGATTGTCGGCGGAATTGGAATTTTAAATATTATGCTTGCCACAGTGGCCGAGAGAACCCGCGAAGTGGGCCTTCGAAAAGCCGTGGGTGCCACTAATCAGGCTGTAATGAACCAGTTTTTGCTTGAAGCGGGACTTCTCACTTTTTTGGGGGGAGTTTTAGGAACTATTTTAGGAATAGTAATTTCATTTTTAATCTCCCTGCTTATAAACCGATTGGGATACGAGTGGTCTTTTGTAATATCTTTGTGGTCTGTTTTACTTGCCTTAGGAGTTTCAATTTTAACCGGCGTTATTTTTGGACTTTATCCTGCATTAAAAGCGTCACGTCTAAACCCAATTGAAGCATTAAGATACGAATAAACAGCAAAAGTTAAAGCTTCGGACGCTCTCGGAGAGCGTCCGAAGCTCGGAGAGCGTAAAAATCTGCAATAAGCATGATAAGCAAATCACTTAGGCAATCATTAAAATCAATTAAAGCAAATCCGGTTCGCACAGTTTTGACAACTCTTGGAATTGTTATTGGAATTGCCACGGTCATTTTAGTTTTGTCAGCTGGAGCAGGATTCCACAATATAATTGACTCTCAATTGGCAACATATGGATCAAATACCGTTTTTATTGAAACTCGTGTTCCTCCAACCACAAAAAGCAGAGCCGCCTCCCCCGCCGCCTCTGGATTTAACACGGCCTTCAGTGGCGTAGTTATCACATCGCTAAAACAACGAGACTTAAATGATATCAAAAATTTAAATAATATAAAAAACGATTACGGAATTGCAACCGGCAGTACGGTTGTTGGATACCGCAACACAGAAAAAAATGTGATTTTTTATGGAGCCGGCGCCGATAGGTTTTTGATTGATCAAAGCACTTTAAAGTCTGGCAGATTTTACACAGAATCAGAAGATAGGGGCGCTTTGCAAGTTGCTATTTTAGGAAATGGCCTGGCAAGCGATTTATTCGGCCAGTCAGACCCTTTGGGTCAGTTGATTCACGTGGGAAGCCTTAATTTTCAGGTAGTTGGAGTTTACAATCCAATGGGAAGCTTGAATGGCGGAGATGACATTTTATACATACCTCTTATCACAGCTCAAAAAAAGATTTTGGGAATAGATTACATGCAGCTTATTATTGCTGAAATGAATGACTCAAAAATCGGAAATTCAACTGCTGCTCAAATTACCTCTCTTCTTGCGCATAATCACAATATATCAGATCCCGACAAAAACGACTTTACCGTACAAACGCAAGAGCAGGCACTTGATACATTTAACGTAATTTTCAACGGTTTAACTATTTTACTTATTGCAATCGCCGCTATCTCACTGATTGTGGGCGGAGTTGGAATTATGAATATTATGTATGTTACTGTAACAGAAAGAACGGCCGAAGTTGGATTAAAAAAAGCGCTTGGAGCAAGAAACGCGGATATTTTAAATGAGTTTTTAATAGAATCTGTTTTGGTGACTATCTTGGGAGGAATTATAGGAATTGCGCTAGGGGTTGTATTAAGCTTTATAGTTTACCTTATCGCAACTGCTTTTGGGCTGGAGTGGGCATTCAAAGTTCCCCTCTATTCAATTGCTCTTGGAGTTGTGGTTTCAGGAACCATTGGAATTACCTTTGGAGTTTTGCCTGCAAGAAGCGCGGCCAAAATGAATCCCATTGAAGCATTAAGATACGAGTAAACAAAAAGTCCCGCTAAGTTAATTGCGGGACTATTAATGAGGAGGCGAGCTTGGGCCTATGTTTCCGTTCGTCCTCGCCAGACCCGGAATCCCTTTTGAGCGCCGTCGATTGGTTCGCGCATAAATATCTGCCAAGCCAAACATGGGCCAATGAAAAAACTGGTCATCGCCCAGATTGCAAAAAGCGGTAAATATAACGGCAAAAGACAAAAGATTGTCATCGACCTTAAAAATATGTCTGCCACTTTAAGCCTCCATTCGCAAGTAAAATTAAATTGAACTAAATACAATATTAGTATAATATCTTTACCTGGTCAACGTTTTTTCTTGTATTATGCAATAAAGTCAATTATTATTTATCGAAATGCCTCAAAAGGTTAAAACTGCCAGGGCAATGTCGTAAAACAATATGACGATATCACGAAAGTAATAGCCAATCCAATTCTCAAAAGAAACGAGGCGATTTTATTTCCTTTACAAGATTAAGTTAAAAGTTTTACCAGCTTATCTTTCGGCTGCGTGCCCAAAAGATGTTCTGCCACCTTGCCATTTTTGAAAATTAAATATGTGGGAATACTCAAGACACTGAACTTTTCAGCCAAGGCCTGATTTTCATCAACATTTATTTCAATCACTTTTGCCTTGCCTCCAAGCTCTTTTTTGATTTCTTCGATGATCGGCTTCATTATTTTGCATGGTCCGCACCAGTCAGCATAAAAGTCAACCAATACCGGAACGCTTGATTGCGTCATTTCTTGCTCTGTTTTTATTGGATCTAGTTCCATGTGTTTATTGTTTAATTTAAAAATTTTGTTACCTGTTTTCTCAAGTCCATAAATTATTGCACATTATTTTTCCTTGATTTCCCATTTGCCGTCTTATGCCATATATAACCAAATATGGCCAAAACCACAATTATTGCAATAGCCAAGTCAAAGTTGTGCAGCTTGCTTGATATCAGTTCCCAATTATTTTCAAGTTTTACGCCAAAATAAGCCAAAGCAATGCTCCAAGGCATAGATCCAATTAGAGTATAAGTCAAAAACTTTTTAATTTCCATTTTCGCGGCTCCCGCCGGAAAGGAGATATAAGTTCTTACAACAGGCAAAACCCTGCTAACAAGCACTGTAATGTCTCCACGCTTTAAAAACCAGTTATCAGCCCAGTCTAAATCTTCTTTTGAAATTAAGACAAACTTTCCATATTTTTCAATAAGCGGTCTGCCTCCCGCCTTTGCAATGTAGTATGCTAAAGCAGAGCCAGCGACATTTCCTAGCGTTCCCATTATAACAACAGCCCAGAAGCTTAATTTTCCTGTTGCGGTCAGAAATCCGGAAAAAGGCATAATAATCTCAGAGGGAATCGGTATGCCGCAACTTTCCAAAAGCATTAAAAAAAATACGCCAGCATATCCTGTGGCAGAAATAAATTGAGTAATAACACCGGTTAGAAATTCAATAATTTGTGAAACCATATTAGAATTCTACCAAAAAACCATCTGTCTGAAAAGTGGCTTATAACTATAAGTTCGCCAAAGCCTCTTTCAACATTATTGAATTTATCATTTATGAAAATTTGTAAAGCAAAGTTATCAACTATTTTATCTGTAATAAAAAGTCCAACCTTTCGATTGGACATGCGCGAACTTTGAAGTTCGCATTTTTACTTTTTAGCCCGCATCACTGAGGTAAATAGGGTGCGGAGATCTTCAATGTTCCGCTCCATTGCCAGAAGCATTTGACGATGATCTTCTCCTTCTCGGAACTGGAACATCTTGTCAAAGAAACTCTGAGGCAGCTGAGTGAAAACTTCCAGTTCCCTGCGCATTTTAGCGATAAAGTTGCGCATAATCTCATAATCTTTTCTAGGCGTTCTTTCGGGATTACCTACAGAAAAGCCGTGCTTCTTGCCTTGGCGCCGGATGTAGTCTTTCGCCTGGATCATTTTGAGATTTTCACTCAAGATGGTCTGTGTGATTTTCGGCTGCAAATCCTTGGGAACATCAGCGACGATGAGTGCTATAGAGAACACTAGTCGGTTGTCTTCTGGTATCTCCTGCGACATCATTTTTTGAACCTCAGGATGTAGCTTTTCAGCAATCTTGAGGTGCTGATAGACCCAGGCATCCGATCGCGCGAACACTTCGGCGATCTCAATCACCGTCATGCCGTTGTTTTTAAAGCGCATGACAGCGTTGACGATTTCCATTGGCCCATGCTCTGCACGGCCGAAATTGGAAACCACCGAGATAAGGAACTGCTCTTCGACATCCTTGACGTCAATGACAATCACCTTCATTTTAGTGAGACCAGCCATTTCAATGGCATGCCATCGGCGCTGCCCATCGATCAGCTCGTACTTTTGTTGCGAACTATTACCGCTCTCGATTTCTTTGACAAAGCCCGGCACTTTCTGACCGACAGCCTTGATGCTGGCAGCCAGCTCCTTGAGCTTCTGCTGGTCGAAGAACTTTCGAGGCTGGTCTGGAAAAGGCCTAATTGAGGCTCGAGGGACAAGGATCACTTTCCCCAACTCCTCAATGTCTAGCATTGGAACGCTGACCTGGTTCATGAGTCAATCCTTTCATTTATTGAACTTAGAGATTTTCAGATTTCCTGATCTTTCCGACGGCCTCTGTGTAGATCTTAGAGACCATGCTTTCAGACAATTGCAGAACTTCTCCGATCTTGTTCATTGAGTATGATTCCCGATGACGCAGAACCATAATGATCTGCTCGATTTCCGAAAGGCCGGAGATTAGTGTGTCAAGATCACCGTTGGGCGAAAACTCGTCGTGCTCTTCATCATCCGTTCGCAGGATTGATGAGTGGCCGTTGTTAAGAACCGGAACGGCCGGTTCTTCTAGCTCAGCTTCATCAAAAGGCTGCCGCACTATTCCAACAAATTCCTTTGCTGAGCAGTGCAGGCACAATCCATAGACTCCGTAATAGACCACTCTTTTTTTACAGGCGACGCATATCTGCCAGTCGTATGGCTTTGCCAAAGGATCTTCTGCAAGAAGTTTTTCTTTTAAAAGGGCATTCTCAAGGCAACGCTTACACATGTCCATCTCTGGACAAACTGGTTTTTTGCGTCGGCATTTAGCGCATAGCCTTGAACAGGCATCACAACCAAAGCACTCTTTAGCGGCTTTCTCATTCTGTAGGTAAAGACACTGAACTACTGGAATTCTCTGCCAATCCTGAATATGACAGAGAACGGTGCGACTAGACATTGTCAGCCTCCTTCTCCGCCATTTAATGCGGATAAATTAAAGTTAGTTTTCAAAGAACTCGATCAAAATTTCAATCACTATATCACAAAACTCTCTGCTAGGCTAGGATTTGCACCCCCGTATCCATTTCTATATAAGATACTAATTGTTGCTTCATACTATCTCATATTCTTGAAAAATAAAGATTCTATTATTGGTTTTATGGAAAAATAGCTAGCATCTTGCCTGTTTCCTGTGCCCCTATTTATAAGGCAAGATATTTTTGTTGTCTATAATCTTAAATTTCCGGGCACTTAAAATAAAATAGGTTGTATCTCAATATTGATAAACTGCTTTCTGTATGCTAAGAATAGGTTAGTTCCTTTGAGTGCTAGAACACACTCTGCTCTTGTGCGAAGTAACGCAAGAGAACGATCTAAAAAGAGCATACTTTTCAGTGGAGGACAAACGATGCAACGGGAAAGTATTGAGCGCCTGATTCGTGCAGTTGTCGATAATTATTACTCCGCCAAAGTGGCAGCAGCTCTGGTATTAGAACAAAAATACGAGGAGGTTTTTAAAATTGTTCCTTCGTCAGCATGCTATAACCCAGAGCGATGGGATACTATCGCCCAAATCCATCAGATGGTGGTCGCATGGCGTCCGGCAGTCGCTCACGAATGGCTAGAAATCGCAACTCAACCATTATTCGCTGAACAGATGAGTTGCGCCTACGCCTATGTCAAAGGCTCCCTATTGGGACTGCTCAAAGCTGGTACTTGGCTCGATGAAAACTGGAAGGAATCCACTAAATTTCAAGAGCAACTTCTCTTAAAGTTGGCGGAAGTATTATGTGGCCCGATGAAACTCCAGATTCATCCGTGGAACCTCGAAGTGGATAGCTACGGTGAGAGAATTACCGAAGCCGTTAGGACTTATGTGTTCCCTCAAAAGAACGTCATCGGTCGCGCTGAACAACTTGAACGTATGGTGGCGTACATTCGTCAGAATGGCGATGACAAAAAGTTCAGTCCGCTTGACCATTTCATGCTCGAACAGCTTTGCCACGGAATTCTGGCACAAAGGCCAGCAACTCAAAAGATCGCCGCTGTTCACTTCCTGCTCTCCAGCTACGGAGCAGAAGTGAACAACGAGCCCGATTTGAGTTTTTGCTAACTCTTCCCGCTGAGAAGTAAATTAATGGCCATGGCTCGGTTTTACCGAACCATGGCTTTCTTTATTTAAAGAGTGGTTTTAGTAAATATTTTATGCTATCAATAATTAGCCCTTTCAAATGTTCTCAAACCACAAGGAGATACAAAATGAAGACGATTGACGTGTTCGGTCTAAATGAGAAAAAAACTATTGAGTGTTTTGTTCGTGTACTCGGCAATCATCGCATATGCGATCCTATGGTCAGCGGCAATGTTCCTATAATTGAATATTTGTCAGCAGTTTCGCCTAATGGCGAATGGTTAGCCCTTGATCGCGTAGAAAAAGGTTCTCGTAAAGACCTGATTACGATCACTCGAGTCGAGGAAGGTGCCGAGGAGATAGTCGTTCCTATGGACTTTGATTGGGAAAATTCTCGTATCCGCGATATCAGTAATGACGGCACACTTCTTTTTCAGGTTGAACTCGATAGGGGTTTCAGTAACTACGGTCATTCTCGTCGTCCATTGCTGTTCAAGTACGGCGACAAAAAGCCACTCATTCTGCCGCCGCCTTACGACAAGGAGGACATGTCGTTTTTTCGCTCTCCAAGTGAAGGTAATTGTCAAACTGCGCATACGCCTTACTGTTACACTTCCGAGGGTAAAATTTTCGGATGGTCTCGCCGAAGATATGATGATCGGCAGTATCTTAATCTCAATGGAACGGATTACTTCGTCTACGAACAAAAAAAACCTGGCGTATGGGTGGTGGAATATCTGCCCGACTCTCTCGACGGCAAGTGGATTTGGACAGCCTACCACAACACGTTCGTGTGGGCTGATCAAAGATCCAAAGACAACATTATCCGCTTTGGCCTCTTTGATGGTAAGTCATGTAGCAATTTCGACATCGCGGTTTATGGATACAATCCGCAAGTGGTTGAGGTCGCCTCTAATAACACCTTCATCTGCCACTACGGCGTCAAAGGTAAGCGAAAGTACAAAAACAAGGAAATGCACGATTACTATGCGCTTCTCGCTAAACCGCAGGACAACGCTTTGAATCTATTCAAAGACGGAGAAGAAAATCCGTGGTGCGAAAAGTTATCGCCCAATGGTAAATACGTTATTGGGTCGCATACTACAGTGGGGTGGTTCATTCTAAAGTCAGAGAGCGATGGCTACTCTTACCGAGTACTCAACACGCCTGGCTGGCGAATTGAAAGTCTGGCTTCTGTGATGGACGATGGCAGGATATATGCGGTCGCCACATGCGTTGAGCGCAAACACGGTTACTTCCGACTGAAATTGCCGGTATTACTAGTGCCGAAATGGTAAGTCTTCTTTTTAGCTGTGTCTTGGAAATTCCAAGACACATTTTTTTATAAATAAAAAAACGAGCCGTTTCTCAATTGGATTGAGGCGTGCTCGTTATGATGTTAGTCGGGAGGAATGGAGCACATGACGTCCATCGATTGTTCTCAGTCTGGTGGTTTAGGCTACGACGGCGCTTCTATTGCTGTTGGCGGTTCGATCGGAGTAACTTCGTCAGTCGTGGGCGGAGATTGAACTTCTTTTGGTTCTTCTGCCCCTTCTTACTGTGAATTACTGCCGCACATCAAAAACAGGTTGACGTAGAAAGAAAAAATAATAACTTTAGAAGAGTAAAACAAAAGGCTACCAAGCGTCAGTAGTCTTTTGTTGACGTATCTTTTACTTTACTAGACACAAGTGCATTGGGTCTCTGATTTCTTGCAGCCAGAGCACTTGACTACGCAATGCGCTTCCCCACAACCATGATTTGGGTCATGTGTTGCCGATTCGGCTCCGCACATGTCGCATTTATAGGCCATTGGCGAATCTGCTGACGCATTGCACTTTTTACAATTTATATTTTCCATAATAGTTTTATCTTAATTTTTTTGACCTTTGATTAATTTACTCTACCTTAAATTCCATCATCATTCCAGATTCCAAATGCTCGGCAATGTGACAATGCGCCATCCAATTACCTGGGTTTGAAGTATCTAATAAAATATCAACTGTCTGGCCTGCGGGAGTAAATACCGTATCCTTCCATGCCAAGTTTGTTTCTTTTATGCTATTACGCTCCAGCACCAAAAACCTTTGACCGTGAAAGTGCATCGGGTGTTGCATCGGATGCATAGATTTGGGATCGTTGAAAATCCGAATCTTAACCGGCCTTCCTTTAGCAAATGACCAATCAATATCCATATTTTCTTTGCTGGTGGCTTGGTCTACTATTTTCCATTTGATTGAATCTGAATCAGACATTTGATTCATCATTGCCATATCATCTTCCCACTCAATGCTTCCGGCTGGAACACTCATACCCATTCCGCCCATCATTGTTCCGTCCGGCATCATGTGTGTCCCCATACTACTTGCCATCTCGTTACCCATTTGCAAAGAAATTTTTATCTGTTTATCGGGGGCTTTATCAAAATACTGCCGGAAGGAATCAATACTTTGAGTAACCTGGTTATGGGTGCTCAATTTATTAAATTCGGAAGCATATGAAACTTCAACCGGATCGACGCTAACAGATATTGACCCGAGAGAATAGGTTTTA
>Ga0209542_10010045_pt1 | contig 17197 bp, 22 predicted proteins | sample RifCSPhighO2_01_FD_184028 | JGI IMG/M metagenome (GOLD analysis project Ga0209542, IMG submission 184028) | Soil microbial communities from Rifle, Colorado - Rifle CSP2_plank highO2_0.1 (SPAdes) (version 2) | ecosystem: Environmental > Terrestrial > Deep subsurface > Rock core/Sediment ...
AAATATTCGCACAGCCATTGACGATAAGAAAGAAACACCAAATAAAGCGGAGCTTCCCGGTACTGCCGCCTTAACCGCGCTCAGCACCACGCTCGACGTCGGCCCTGTCGACGCCGAGGATAATATTGCCGATGGATCAATTACGATCGGCATTTCCGAAGCCGATGGCCCCAGCATTGATGGTTTCTTTGAGCCTGAGACTGATACTGACGATGATGAACCGCCATTCTTACGTGATCTGTCACCTCCTTCACACGCATGACCGACAAGAAACAAAAAAACGACGGCTTCCTCGGTAAAAAATTCGGCGTTCGACGTCGGCCGAATACGCCGACTGCCAATACACAACGGTACCTGCCGTTCTCCGAGATTCGGAATGACACCGTCATCATGAAAGGCGGCGGCCTGCGCGCCATTCTCAAAGTTGAACCAATCAACTTTAACCTTAAGAGCGAAACCGAGCAGCAAGGGATCATTGCCGGGTACGAATCGTTCGTGAACACACTCGTATTCCCACTTCAGATTCTTATTCGCTCCACGAGAGTGAATATCGAACCGTATTTGGATCATATTCACCAGCACTCCAACCGCCAGCAAAGTGCTTTGCTGAAAGAACAGACGCAAGCCTATGCTCGTTTTATCGAGCGGATTGTGGAAGTAGCCGACATTATGCAAAAGAAATTCTTTGTGGTCATCCCGCTCGATGAAGCGCCGCGACGCGCTAACGCACTCGATCAATTTTTTGGTTGGATGCGCCACACTGATGATAACCTGGCCAAAGTCATGCAGCGAAACAAGCTCCTCAAAGGACAGTTGCCTCGGCTCAAAGAGCGCATCGACTTGGTTCAAACCGGTCTGCGTAACATTGGCATCAGTTCGGACAGACTCGGCACCCTCGAACTGATCCAGCTTTACTACGACATCTACAACCATGAAATCGCCGGGACGCAGAAATTACCGAAGAATGGGGACTTCAATACGGTAGAAAATGTCCTTTAAAAAAAATTATGATTAAACACAATTTGAAGTTCAGAAAAATTTTCTATCCGTTATTCATAACGGTAGGAATAACATTTTATATTTTTGTCCGTAATCGTGTTGGACTCATATTGTGCATGAACGTTGATGGATGTGCTATGAGCCCTATCTTGGCAACATGGATGATTTGGATTGCTACTTTTTTCATAACTTTAACTGCAGCGTTTCTTGCACGTTTTTACCGTAAAGACCTATTCGCATTGTTTGCTGTAGTTGTAATACCACTAATAAGCTGGCCACTTTGGTTTAAAGTATTCTTTTATTTGCTAAACATTTGGATTAATACAAATTAAGAAGAAAGGTATAAGTTTGTTGACAATAAGTAAGCATGTTCTAAAGTTCATTAGGAATGACGCTGCTCGTGCAAGAGCGCGTTCCGCTTTCTTTATCTCCTCCTCTTGCACTCCCCCTTTTGTATGCCTTCGACAGGCTCAGCACAGGTGCCAAAAACAGCGACTGCTCCGCACGCCATGGAACAGCTCCTCCGGGATTCTCCGCCGATTCTGCGGGTCTCGCCGGGTGAACTGGTTGAAGGCACAGTGGTCTTCCGTGGTAAGAATAAATTGATGCTGGATCTGCAAGGAGTGGCTACCGGCATTGTTAGTGGTCGTGAGCTACGCGATTCGTTCAATACCTTTAGGAGTTTAAAAACTGGCGACGCGGTGACCTGCCTGGTCCTCGAAGAAGAAAACGACGAAGGCATGATCGTCCTGAGCCTCCGCATGGCCAGCCAACAGAAAGCCTGGGACAAATTCCGCCACATGATTGAGGAAGACGGCACGATGCAATTTACAGCGCAGGAGGCAAACAAAGGCGGCTTGCTCGCGAATATCGACGGCATCCGCACCTTCTTGCCGCTCAGCCAGCTGGCGCCGGTGCACTACCCGCGCGTGAGCAATGCCGACAGTTCAGAAATTATTCATCGTCTGCAAAAATTCGTTGGGCACACGTTCAATGTGAAAATCATCACGATGGATGAAAGTGCCGGCAAGATTGTTGTCTCCGAGCGCGAAGCGCTTTCGGAGGAACGCGCCAAGTCACTCGAGAAACTCACCATTGGCGATACCAAGGATGGCATCGTGACCGGCGTGGTGAAGTTCGGTCTGTTTGTGGCCTTCGATGGTCTGGAAGGTCTGGTACACATTTCTGAAATCGCCTGGGGACACGTGAAGAACCCGGCGGAGCACGCCGAAGTTGGCGACAAGGTGAAAGTGAAGATCATCGGTATCGATAGCGACAAGCTCAGTCTCAGCATCAAGCAACTTACCAAAGACCCTTGGGAAGAGATTGCCGAACGCTACCCGGTGGGTAAGCGTGTCAGTGGCTCCGTTGTGCGCTTTGCTGATTACGGCGCATTCCTCAAGCTCGAACAAGATATCAATGGTTTGGTTCACCTGTCCGAACTCTCACACCATAAAGTGACTGACCCGTCCGAAGTCCTGAAGATCGGTCAGAAGGTTGAGGCGCAAGTCATCAACATTGATATCGACGAACGCCGCATCGGCCTTTCCATCAAAGCGCTGCTCCCGATTGATAAAGAAACGATGGAGCGCATTAAGAAGGAACAGGCAGAAGAAGAAGCCAAGAAGAACACTTCGACGAAGCTCAGTGCGGGAGAAGCCGAAGCGGCAAAGAAAACCGCGAAAAAAGGTACAGAAGAAACAGAAGATTCAGACGATTCAGGAGAGAAAAAATCTTCTGAATCCTCTGTCGCCTCTGAATCTTCTGAATCCTTCAAAAAGTTCGTCGCCAGCAAAGCGGGCAAGAAATACTACCCAGCGGACTCCGCTCAAGGCCAGAAGATTAAGGAAGAGAGTCGGGTGTTCTTTGCAAGCGAGGAAGAGGCGGAGAAGGCGGGATATTCAAAATAGAATACTGGAATATTCGAGTACTAGTATTCTAGTACTCAAGTATTCAACGTCTGCTGACTCAAGAAGTGCAAATGCACGTAGGGCACTTCCTGCCCGCCGTCTTTGCCGACATGAAACTTCAGTTGATAACCGTCGATCCCCTTCTCCTGCGCAAACATCCGCGCCGTGCGAATTAACATGGTGGGGACATGCTCGGTCTGATCGGTCAGTTCCGCAATCGACGCGACAAAGTCGCTTTCTTTCTTCGCAATGAAAAGAATATGTGTCGGGGCTTTCGGATTGATATCATTAAAAGCTAGGACATTCTCGTCCTCATAGACGATGTCCGCCGGAATTTCCTTGGCCAGGATTTTATGGAAGACGGTTTTGGCCATTGAAGCTCATTGTAGCACTTTAGCCTTCGATACACCGCTATTTTGTCACTCTGAGTGCCGAGCGAGCGAAGCGAGTGAAGGTGTATCGAAGAGACAAAATGGCGGCACTCAGGCTGACATGTGACTGTTTGGAAAATAGCTTACTGAAGCCAAAAATTGACAGACTGGCCAAACCGGAGGATAATAAGCGCAATGGACGAGAAGAAACTCGAACACGGGCACAGCCCAGAAGCGGGACCAAAAATCACGCTGCCAGTTTCGCAGCCGCACAAACTCCAGACATTAATTGAGACAATTGACCTCTTAAACAAAGTCAGCGAACGCATCGGTGAAAGCAATTCCGGCGACTGGAGCGGCGGTAGCTCCGGCACCGGCCAAGGCTATCAGGGGCAAGCCCAAGTATCGGCCCGCGATCAAGCCATCGCGAATATTCCGTCACCACAAATCATGCAACAGGAGCTGCAAAAGCACATTGTGGGTGAGATCAAAGATTTGCGAAAGCATGCGCGCCGCGCCGCGCGGCGCGCGAGCCGGGCCGGCAACGCGCATCAGCTCACACAACTCTATGCTCGCATCCGCCGCCTCAATTCCCTTCTCCAGGATTTGTTCGAAGCATCCGTTGAAGTTCTGAAGCGGCTCTACATCCGCATCTTTATTGATAAACAGAGCGTGCTGTGAGATATAAGCTATAAGACGTAAGACCTAAGTTTCTTACATGTTATGTCTTACGTCTTTTCGTTGTCTTCTTTCCCGTTTTCTTTTCTACAAATTCGGTTAATTGCTCCGCGAGTGCCTGAGCCACATCGAGTGGCATGGAGACAATATCCTCCATCTTGGCCGTCATGCGGTTAAAACGGCGGAGAATGCGCCGTAGATCCACGGAGGCGAACATGAGGTGGTACAGAACAATCACGACCAAAGCGAGCGCCAGGATGGTCAGGAGCGTTATAATGTCGCCAGTCGCCAGTTGCATCTCGGTGAGATTCACTGGCGCTAAGCTTACCGCGAAGCATGGAACTGCGCAATCTACCAAAAATGGCGCTCCTCAAGTTGATTGGCTTCTACCAAGCCACGCTCTCGCCGGACCACGGGCCGTTTCGTCACATCTATTCCTACGGCTACTGCCGCCATGAGCCGACCTGCAGCGAATATGCCAAGCAGATGATCGCGCAGCGCGGCGCCGTGGCTGGCAGTTTGCTCGCCACCAAACGCGTGCTGACATGCACGCCATGGCGGCGCGTGAGTGACAAGAAAATACTGAAGACACTGGAACGGATTTGATACACTGCACGTGGTTCTTTCAAGCCATTGCGGGCGTCGTATAGTGGCTATTATGTCAGCCTTCCAAGCTGAAGATGGCGGTTCGATTCCGCTCGCCCGCTCCAAACTCAAAAACAAGGAATGCGTAAAACATGTGACGCAGTTTTGGCTCTTGGAGCGTAATGCTGAACGAAGTGAATGTGCTACCCGCTACAAGTCAATATGCGTTCTTTCTTAAACCAAGTCTTCGAATAAATCCTTGTATGTGGGAAGATCTATAAGAGTAATTTTATCGGCTGGAATATCTTTTCTACTTTGGAAATTATTACTGTCATGCATGAAATGGCCTGCCATTTTTATAATAGTTTCGGTTCCATGTATAGTAGAGATGAGATCGCACCAATCGTCACGACATTGTTCGTATTCACTGGTATCAAAAAAGAGGGATCTTTTTTGAACCAAAGCTGCTTTCGGCCTGTTCTTTTCACTGGTGAATAGAGCCCAGTACTTCTCGAAGCAATTGATGATACCGTTGATTTCATTTTTAGATGCAACGGGCAAAAGACTACATAGCCGTTCAACGCTTGCCCTTGCTGTTTTGTAATCGCGACGATGGAATGCAAAAGCACGACTTTCGGCGGATCCCGTAGATGCCGAAAAACCTGCACCCTTTGATCCTCCACGGGCAAAAATGGAAAACCACTCCGGAGATGAAAGAGCGTAATTCAAAAGTGGTTTTGCGCTCGCTGAATACGAGAGCATTCCTTCGGAGTTAAGAAATGCTGATCCCAATGCCAATTCTTGGCCTGACCTGGAAAAAATCTCATGAATCCTCCTCAATTCTTCCCAATCCCAGGAGCGTCTGCCCGCAGAGAGTCCACGCTCACGAATATCTGATTCGAATACTCCATTAAATCCATGAAAATAATACCCATGATCCATGTAGTGCACCTTCAGGTAGTCCATCACAGCACTCCTTGCCTCTCCACTGTTGTCATCTCCCTGTACGACTCTTCGTACCACAGATTCTGCAAGCAAATCATTTGAAGAATAGAATCTATTCTGCAACTGTTGAATGAATTCCCAGAAATGCGCACCATCTGGATTGAGTAGAAGATACTCCAGGGTTATTCCCACCGCCTCCATTCTCATGTGCTCAGGGAAGGAATTTATCTGTTTTAGAAAATATGGTGATATGAACGTCGTATGCAAATCCACAACGGGACCCACTGTAATTTCCTGGCTGGCAACATCTACTCTCTCATTGATGTCATTTTGTACATCCACAATTTGTGGGGGCAAACTCTGAGAAGGTACCGCCTCCGTATTCTCTGAGCCTGGGGGTAGTCCTGAGGGTTTCTCTTTATCCATAAAGCATAATATAGCATATTTTAAATATTTATCAATATTTACGATTTACGAAACAAACTCCTAGACCCACCCATTCCAGTTGTAATAACTTCCAGGAACCACTCCATTGACTTATCTTGTAAAAATGATAAAATGTAAGTATGTCTATCAAAACCGTCACTGACGTCGTAGATGAATATTCAAAAGAAATTGAAGAGAAGCCATCAGATTATGGCGATGCTGTTACCCTACTAGAGGAAGGACTTGCCGAAGAAGTCCTGAAATTACCCGTGGATGCAAATCTGATACTTCTTATTCGCGGTGCTCTTGAGCAGTCAGGCGATCTGTATGCTCAATTCAAGAATTTGGATGCTCAAGTTCCGATTATGACCCTTCAAAATAACCTTATGATGAGAGCTCTGCTAAATCGAGCTCAGAGTTAGAAGAGTTGTAATAACATCCAGTAACCCGCTCCATCCGGCTTCGTTCCATCTATGAATGGAACTACGCCGGGATTGTCGCGAAGCGGCAGGTACCCGATCCGGAATATCACGGAGTATAGAAATTTGATAGTATTGCCCCATGGCACCGAGGATGAAACATCAGAAAACCTGCAGCCGAGGCCACAAGTTCAGCGGCAGCGAACCGTGCCCTGTCTGCTGGCCGGGGTACAGAACGTTCAACGTCAAAGCGAAGGTATGGCTCTACCAGGGAGAAGCAGCCTGGCACTTCGTAACGCTACCAAAGAAACAATCAACGGAAATCAGAGAACGATTCGAAGGCATGAAGCACGGCTGGGGTTCATTACCAGTCACAGCTACCATTGGCAAAACAAGTTGGGAAACTTCCATTTTTCCCGACAAGAAGGCAGGGGCATACGTTCTGCCGCTCAAGTCGGATGTGCGGAAGAAGGAGAATGTAAAAGTAGGCGACACGATCGCTCTTGCAATTGAAATACATGATTAAATCAGGACTCAGGCATCCACAAGCACCTTAAATCCACCGTACACAAAGCGCTTCATATCCATGGGCATCGGTTTATCCTTGTAGATCGGATCGTTCATACAAGGAATATTTTCGGATCCAAGAAGGCAGCCTTGAAAATTCTCTTGCAACCATCCCCGCAAAGCGTAAGGTCTGCCTCCTGCATGCGTCCTAACGGTCACACCATAGCTCTGCTCAGGCCACGGCAAACGAGTTGGACAGCATTTTACCAAGCAGAATCCAAACCATCTTCTGAGATTGCGGAAGCTTACAATGAAGGCTTAGACATTTGGATTGATGATTTTCGAGACCAAATGGCAGCTGTAGCTGACAATCTAGGCATGCAGGTCAGTGTACATGAATTTCAATTACATGCAGTAAGCGACATTCCCGGTCAACGGCATCTCAAACTGATTCAAGAGGCGGACGTCATTACAACCATTGATCCTTCGGAAGCACTGATTGCTTACATTCGCGGAGCAGTCGTCAATCATCCGCAGATGCGAGCAGTCATTGCTTGTACCACAGATCAAGAAATGGAGTCTCTCTTTACTGTTTTGGGAACGACAAAATGTCCGGTTTTGGAACGGAAGGCGAAAGAAGTGCTAAATGGCAGTATTATCTCCATTCAGCATAAAGTGGAGCGCCGCGAAGTCCCGAAGATGTTTGCATTTCCGCACGATAAACAAGATCGCATGAAGCACGCGTTGACACAGGCTTTACGCTTTCCTCATTGCAACACCGTGCAGCAGCGAGCGGCATCCTGAACAAACAGAAAATGAGAAACTTTCTTGAAGCCGGCTGGTCGAGGGTTCAAAATGAAGTTTTCCCTTCACGTATGCCGGTTCACAAAGGACGTGACAGTAAAGGCATATATTATCAATGGGGTAACCATGGCAAAAAGTACCGCGGTAAAGACGCCAAAGAGAAAGCCGCACGCCAAGGCCGCGCTGCGCATGCGCATGGATATCGTGGTAAGTAAGGAAGTGGTACTATCAGCCTGATGACAGGACGTCGAATCACATACGCGGAAGACGAAACGAAATCCGTGGCCCAGTTGGTGCGCATTCGATTGCCGTCGATCGCCATCGGCTTACTGCTAGGCCTCGGCCTTTCCTTTGTCACCTCGCGTTTTGAAGAAGTTCTAAGCCGTAATGTTCAAGTGGCGTTTTTCATACCGCTTGTCGTCTATTTGGCTGATGCCATCGGCACCCAAACGCAAAGCATTTATACGCGAGATCTCCGCAGTGGCAAAGCCTCGTTTAAACAATATTTGGGAAAGGAGATAGGTCTTGGCCTGATCTTCGGGGCAACCTGCAGCATTCTGAGCACTCCCGTTACGTTGGTTTGGTTTGGCTCAAGTCAGCTAACACTGGCTGTAGGACTGGCTCTATTTTTTGCAGTCGCACTAGCACCTCTCGTAGCGCTGCTCGTCACGGAAGTATTGCAGTTGGAACACTCCGATCCGGCGGTGGGCGCCGGGCCGATTGCGACCGTCATTCAAGACACACTAAGCGTTGTCATTTTCGGCTTTATTGCGACTGTCATTTTGGCATAAAAAACCCGGGCTTACACCCGGGTTGGGGACTTCCGCAGAGTTAAACGCGCTTTCGGTTGAACGCTTTGAGGAGCAGCAAGAAGACAACAGCGCCCACAACCGCCATAATAATGCTGCCAAGCGTGCCATAGGCGGTAATACCCAGCAAATCGAAGAGAAAACCGCCGACGAAAGCGCCGATGACGCCCACAATCATGTCGCCAATCAGACCGAAGCTCATATCTTTCACGAGCATGTCAGCGATCCAACCAGCAATCAGGCCAATGAGGAGAAACCAAAGAAGGTCCATATGAGCAAAGGGGGAAAGACTAACTCTCAATTTTACTGCGTTTGCATCAGATGGAAATCAGAACGGCTTGAAATATCGCCAGCAATACGGAAAAGCGAGCCGATAATAATTGATCACTCAAACCAAAGAGGTAAAATGGAGTGTTACACCAGAAGTTCTTCCACCCGACTCATGAATTCAGCCAGCCGCTCCTTTGGTAATTCCCCTTTTTCGCCGAGTTCCTTGATGAGTGCTTGCAAGCCTTCAAGGCTGATTCCTTGCGACTTCTGCTCCAAGAATAATTGCTCGCCTTGGCTTCCCAGGAATTCAAGGAAGATGCTATGAAGCTTTTCTTCCATAGAACGCGTAACGCGGCGCACATGACCAGTCATGACGCCTTCGTAATCGCTAAAATCGGCCGCAATGCGGAGGCCGCCTTTGCCAAAAGCAATTTCGCGCATGCGCCGGTCATGATCCGAGCCGCGCATTTTGAGAATGACGAGACCCTTGCGCAGTTCTGATTCAATCTCGATGTACCGCAGTAAGATAATCTGATCGAAGAACGTGGACAGCTCCATGTCTGCGATTGCTTCGGTGCTGAGCAAACTGTCACTCGCGGCAGTGCAAAGAAGTGTTACACCGTTTGCTCTGGTGATACCGACAAGCTGCTGGCAGAAATCATAGACTTGATCGAGCGGGAAGTTGTGACCAAGCGCAGAAAGAGAATCGATGACAAGTGCCTTAGCCTCGCCTTTGGTTACGAGTGTTTCAATGTCTGTCAGTCGCGATTGTAAGCTGCGACTATCCGCGCTCTCGGCCATGATGAAAAGAGTTCCCTCTTTCTGCGGCGTCGCGAGATCCCAACAATAGGCACTCGCATTGCGTTCAATCTGCGGCGCCGTCTCTTCAAACGAGACGTAGACGGCTTTCTGACCCGCCGCAATCGCCGAAACAATGAATTGCAGGCCCATCGTCGATTTGCCACAACCAGATGCACCGGAAATAAACACCGATGAACCAGCGAGGTATCCGCCGGTTGTCATGGTGTCAAGTCCGCTGATACCGGTGACCATCCGATCATTCGCCACGATTTGCGTTCGTTGACCTTCGGTATGTGGATGCAGGGTGATGCCATCCGTTGAAATCTCCAGCGCCGCTGAATGTTCGTTGAACGCGCTCCCACGCATTTTGATAATGCGTAAAAAGCGCGTCATGCGTCCTTCCGTTTGATATGTAACGTGAATAATGCCATCCGCGATGAATTCTTCCACGCCATAGACACTTAACGATTTTTCCGCCGCTTCACTGATCAGAAGAACTGTAGCATCTAAATGAGAAAGAGTTGTTCCTAAAGCAAAGATCAGCTGCCGGATAAGCGCGTTATGTTCCAGTCGCTGGCAGAGGGCAGTGACTGAGTCGAGAACAACTCGCTGCGCGCCGCTCTTCACAACCAATGCACCGATGGCATCGACAAGTTTCCATAGATCCTCTTCCTTCCAATCACCTTCGTTGAGACCTAAAGGTTTGAGGAGTCCACGCAAGTCCCAGAATTGAACGTTGCCCTTTTCTGCATCTGTTACAGTCGGATCGTAAAACGACATCGTTGAAATATTTTTCATAAGTTTGCCGACCGGTTCTGTTAGTGAAATGTACAGTCCGTTCTCACCAAATTCTCGTTGACCGGCAAAGAGCCACTGCATCCCGAGGATAGTTTTCCCCGTTCCCGCGCTCCCAGCGAGCAACACGGTCGAACCCGCCGGAATGCCGCCGTGCAGCATCTGGTCCAAGGCTGGAATAGCAGTTGGCTGGAGCTTGATGGTCGTTTGGGTCTTCTTCGCCATAATCCTATTATTATAGCAAAAAAAAGAGATCTTACCCAGTGGGTGTTTTATGCCTCACCATGAGGCTGGCTTCTAGCTATTCTCGCTCTCGCACGCGTCCCCAGAATAATTGATGGGGTTCCCTTCGCTGTCGCAACTGGGCACACTTCCCCGTTCGCATTTAATCGGCTTACAGCGATTTTTTTGCTCGTCGCGGCAAGCTTTGATGTCATCGTCGTATTCGCGTTTAATTTTCTTTTCGGCATCTTTTTGGTCTCTCGTGTTCCTCTTAATCATGTCGTCATAATCATCATCCACACGTCGCAATCGATCTTTACGATCTTGGTCATCCGCAATATACCAAGCACTGAACACGCCGTGCCGGCGCAGACTACGGGCATAGAGAATGTGACCGTAAAATGTGCGATACATCTCGTTCTCCGCATCGAGTTTTCGCAACGCTGCCTCCCGCGTGCATTCCAGTTCTCTATACCCCATGCCATAGGCAGTCAGAGCGAGGACAGCGCCAATGCCAATTGATGCCAATGGAATGACAAATCGACTGGACATGACGAGTAAGGTAAGAAATCAATGTAAAAGACGATGGACTGAAAAACAACAATTTCTTGTGTTTCATAATCATCATTCCTATCGCCATAAACCGTAGCGCATAGCTAAAGTCAGCCCGTAGTGGCATACTATCCGTTACATGGCAGCTTCAGACACCGATGCGGCTCTGCAGGCCCACCGGGCCGAAGAGTCGCACGGCCATAGGCTGGGTGCCTTCATTCAAGATATTGTCTACGGGGGCAACGACGGGATTGTCACGACCTTTGCTGTTGTCGCCGGCACGGCCGGTGCGGACATGCCGCATTACGTTGTGATTATTCTGGGCTTGGCGAACTTACTGGCAGACGGAACATCGATGGCCACCGGTTCATTCCTCTCCATTAAGTCACAAATGGATCAGTACGAACGTCTCCGCAAAGAGGAATTGCAAGAAATTGAAACACACCAGGACATGGAGCGCGCGGAGGTGCGCGAAGCCTACGCCGCCAAAGGCTTCGCCGGCACTGATCTCGACAAAGTCGTCGAAATTATCACGGCAAAAAAAGATGTCTGGGCCGACGTGATGATGCTTGAAGAACATGGGCTAACAAAAGACAGTGCTTTACAGCCGGTGTTGCATGGCACCATGACGTTTCTGTCATTCGTCATCTTTGGGACCGTTCCTCTGCTGCCCTACGTTTTTGGCATTCCAATCGACAAACGTTTTCCGGTCGCAATCGCTTCGACGGCATTGGCGCTCGCCGTGCTTGGCCTGAGCCGCAGTGTCATTACGCGGGAACGTCTCTTCCGTGGTCCAGTTGAAGTAGTCCTTGTTGGTGCGCTTGGTGCAGTAGTTGCATACGGAATCGGTGTACTGCTGCGCGGTTTGGTCGGAGTGGCTCTATAAAGGAGCTAAAGCTCTCTTTTGAAGGCCAATCATGATGATCATTATCAATTTTCAATTCTCAATTTACATTGAAGCCGTTTGAAAATTGATACTTGATAATTGAAAAGTTCCAGCGAAGACGGCACGATAGCGCCATGCGCAAAGTCGTTTTGTGCGATGAAGCCGGCCAGCCAACAGGCACCATGGAAATTTTTGCCGCGCATGAGAACGGCGGCCATTTGCACCGCGCGTTTTCGGCGTTTGTATTTCGCAATGACATGTCGCAACTGATGATTCAGCAACGAAGCCCGCAAAAACCAGTGTTCCCTAATTTGTGGGCCAATACGTGTTGCAGTCACCCATACCCGGGTGAAGATATTGTCGCCGCAGGCGAGCGGCGCCTTACAGAGGAACTGGGTTTCACTGTTCCTCTGCGAGCAGCGGAGGCATTTGTGTATCGAGCGGACGATCCAGCGACAGGTCGAACTGAACACGAATACGATACGGTATTAGTTGGTCACCTGCTGAAAGACGTCCCGATCGTTCCGAATCCTGATGAAGTTGCAGCGTATAAATGGAACGACGTCGAAGCTATTGAACGCGAACTGCACAAACATGCCAAACAATTTGGCCCCTGGGTGGCCAAGGCGCTCGCGATTGCTTTGGCAGGGAAATAAATCTCAAGATACAAGATACAAATTGAATACTTGAATACTAGAATACTTGTATCTTGTAGCTTGGAATTTGGAATTTTTCTCAAATGTCATCAGAAGCAGCCCCCCTCCATTTGGCCATCATCCCCGACGGCAATCGCCGCTGGGCCAAAGCCAAGGGCTTGCGCCCTTGGAAGGGGCACGAAGAAGCCATGAAACGCATCCAAGAGATTTCGGATTGGTGCCAGGAAGACAAGCGGATTGATATTCTGACGCTGTGGCTCTTTTCGACGGAGAACTGGAAGCGTGATCCCGTGGAAATAGCTGAACTCATGAAGCTGCTGCAAAAAGAATTACAAGCGCAGCGCAAAAAGTTTATGAAGGAAGGAGTGCGCTTACGTCACGCCGGCCGGAAAGATCGTTTACCGCCGGCGTTGGCCACCTTAATCACTGAGATCGAAGCAGAAACAGCCGGTAACGAGCGCTTCACCCTGCAGTTAGCCATTGATTATGGCGGCAAGGACGAATTAGTGCGTGCCATCAATCGTTCCCTGACCTCAAGACCTCCTGACCTCAAGACCTTCTCCGAAGAAACTCTAAGTAACTTTCTGGATCAACCAGATCTGCAAGACATCGATTTAGTCATTCGCACATCCGGTGAAAACCGGACCAGCAACTTCTTCCTGTGGCAAAGTGCCTACGCGGAATGGATTTTCTCAGCCAAGAATTTTCCGGATTTCAAAACCGAGGACTTGGCCGCTGCCGTTACGGAATATGAAGAGCGGCAACGCCGCTTCGGGACTTGATCATGGCAACGATCGTTTCCGTCCCCGGCAAAATCATCCTCTCCGGCGAATACGGCGGCCGGATTCTCGGGCATCCATCAATTGTGGTGCCCGCGCCCTTCCGCCTCACTGCCTCCTTTATAGAAGGGTCATTTGGGGTTGAGTGGCCTGAGATTGAAGGCCGGAGTGACTGGACGGCCTACATTCGTGATATTTTGCTGTTGCTCGCTAAAAAGAGCGGCCAAAAACCGAAACGTATCCACATCGAAAATCAGATTCCACTCGGGAAAGGCATGGGGTCATCAACCGCCCTCGTTATCGCCCTGTCGCGACTCTTTCTCAGTGAAAACTGTCATGATGATGCGCTCGCAATCGAAGACAAAGTAAACCCCGGTCACAGCGGCATGGATTTTGCCGTGATTTGGCGCGCCGCGCCGATCCACTTTTCGGTGGAGAAAGGAGCGGAACCCATCAAGCTGGATGAGAAGCTGCTTCAAGGCGCGCTGCTGATTGATACAGGCGCGCCAAACGAAACAACGCCTGAACTCGTTGCCTGGGTAAAGTCTCGAAAAGACGAGTTGCACGAAGCGAGCGAGCAGATCGCTCGGTGCACGCAGCGAATTACAGAATTTGTCAGGCTGAGCGGAGTCGAAGCCCGACAAATTCTCCCTGAGGTCATTCACGACCACCACCGCGCGCAATGCGCGCTTGGAATCGTCCCTGAATCTGTAAAAGCACTCATAGCACGCATCGAAGCGGCTGGAGGCGCTGCTAAAGTGATTGGCGCAGGCGGAAGAAGTGGTGGAGCAGGGATGGTTCTGGCACTCGGTATTGGGGAAAATCTCATAAAAGAGATGAATTTACCTTACAGAAGGCTTTCCTGATATTAAGATTTAGGTATGGATTTGGAGAATGTCAAAAATGCATTTGATGTCCTACGGGAAGCCAGAAATCAACACTATAGAAGTGGTAAACACTTTAGAGTCGGTATTGTACGGGTTAGTAAAAGCAACTCTCAACTCATCAAGGACGCACTGCAACATCCGATGATTCGTGATATAGCTGCAACTCTCGACTCAAGGGAATCTTTAGAACGATTATTCGGTAGAGCTGCAGAATTTTTAAGATGTCAGAAGCTTCTTGATTCGCTCACGAAAAAAATGAAACTTGATCTTTATAAACTCTTAAGCGTTCATCTATTAGTCAACAGCAGACTTTTAGAAATGCAGCCGAAAAAAGTAATAAGCGCTACTATTTTAATAGAGCCATTAGTTTCAGATATTCTTGATGAAATAGAGTTCGAATGGTGTCGTGAAATACCCAGTGTAATCAGACGGGCCGTAGTCAATAGTCCTTCAGATCCCCGAGGATTCCTGAGAGAAGTAAAAATTAGGGCAGATGAAATTCTTTCTGAAGAAGAATTTGCCTGGTGTCGCGAAATGCCTAGCACAGTGCGTTATGCCGTGATCTATAATCCTTCAGGTCCTCGCCGTCTTTTGCGAAGAATTGGAAAAGGCACCCATGCAATTCTCAACGATCCAGAGTTTGCTTGGTGTCGCGAAATACCAGGAATGATAAGACATGTACTAATGCATTACTCTTTAGATCCTCGCCAAGTTCTCCGCACTGCCAGGGAAGTTACTATCGAGATACTGAGTGAAATGGAATTTTCTTGGTGCGCTAAATCGCCAAACTTAGTTTTAAAGGCTGCAATATACAACCCCTCCGATCCACGCCGATCTCTGCGGCAATTAGAAACAACGATGAATGAAATTTTAGCGAAAGAGGAATTTACTTGGTGTCGTGACACGCCATGGGTAGTGCGAGATGCTATTGTAGGGTATCCATCAGATCCTAGTGGATTTTTGCGTATAGCAAAGAAAACAGAGACTGCCATTTTTTCTGAAAAAGAGTTTGCTTGGTGTAGTCAGAGTCCGGACGTTGTTCGCTACGCAGTAATCAGACACCCTTCAGATTCTCGCCGTTTTCTACGAGATAACAAAGAAAGAAATCAGGGTATAAGATAGAATGAAAACATGTTAGTTACGGCTCGCTCCACCCCCAACATCGCGCTCATTAAATATTGGGGCAATCGGAATAATGGACTCCGTTTGCCGGCCGCCGACTCGCTTTCGATGACACTGAGCGAACCGACGGTGGATGTATCTGTAGAAGCTGCAAAGTACCTGAGCGTTCGCTCAACCAAGAGTGATGGCACAGAAAAACGGCTTTCTGAAGCCCAAATCAGGCGTTTTCAGGAAACAATTGAACTGATGCGCCGCTATCTTGAAGCACTCCATATAAAGGAGGCGCTACCGGAGAGTCTGCGTATCTCCATTCATTCGCACATTCCGCCCGGCGTCGGCCTCGCGTCGTCCGCCGCCGTCTTTTCCGCACTGGCGCGTGGGGTGGCTAGCTTGGTTGAGGAAACACAGGCCCTCGCTCCGGAAGAAATCAGCGTCTTGGCGAGGCTTGGTTCCGGTTCAGCCGCTCGCAGTATTTACGGCGGCTTTGTCACCCTGGAATCAGGCGAAGATAATGACATTGCCAGCGCCCAAGCGGCGCAGATTACCGACGAACATCACTGGGAACTTCATGACATCGTCGTCATTCCGAGTGAAGAGGCCAAAAAGATCGGTTCGACGGAAGGACACGCGTTGGCGCAAACAAGTCCCCACTTTATCGCACGTATCGAAGCGATCCGATCACATCGTCAACGTGACTGCATCGATGCAATCCAAAAAAAAGATTTTGAAAAGTTACAAAGGGTCGCGGAAGAGGATACCACCGACATGCATCACGTCATGATGACCAGTAAACCCCCGCTCCGTTACCTTACCGAAGATACACACCGCATTGTACGCGAAGTTACATCACTCCGTGAGAAAGAACATCTGCCCGTCCTTTATACAATGGATGCAGGGCCAACCGTTCATTTGATCTGTCCGAAAGATGCAGCGGACAAAATTCATGCTTTCGCTCATAGCCAGAAGAATTGCCTGATTTACGCGACCAAGATTGGCAAAGGCGCTACGCTACTGGCCGATGGATCTGCGTAATTTGCCAGACAACCTCACCGCTTCAGAGCGCTGTGATCACCGCCGAGAACTGGTGGCCGCGGAAAGCGGCGTGGATTTGGGACTACTCGCCACAAGTGACGATCGTATTGGCTTGGCTGATGAAAAAAACTGCGAGCAAATGCTCGGAACGGTTCCCATGCCCATTGGTTACGCCGGTCCGCTCCATGTTCAACTCAGTTCGGGCGAAACAATCAACGTTCACCTACCGCTCGCTACAACCGAAGCAGCCCTCGTTGCCAGCGTAAACCGCGGCTGCAAAGCGACGCGAGAAGCAGGTGTGCATGTGAAGAGCGAATATATCGGCATGACACGCTCACTGGCGTTTCACGTGCCTGCGAGTAAGCAGCAGGACTTTTATGCTTTCATCGAAGGCGAACAAGACAACTGGCGCACCATTGGCGAGCAAACCAGCGGACATCTGAAGCTCCTCTCGGCATCGTTCGATCAACACGAAGACACGGTCTTTCTGACAATCGCTTGCGACACTGACGAAGCGATGGGCATGAATATGGTAACAATCGCTGGCCAAGCCATTGGTGAATGGATCAAAGAACGGCGCCCCGAGGCGCTGTTTGTGACCGTCGCCGGAAATGTGGATAGCGATAAAAAACCGAGTATGCGCACAAAAGAGCTCGGTCGCGGTTACGAAGTGATTGCCGAGACAGAAATTTCGCAGGCAATCATTAGCGATGTTTTAAAAGCTGATGCTCAGACACTTCTG
>Ga0209542_10010047_pt1 | contig 17195 bp, 17 predicted proteins | sample RifCSPhighO2_01_FD_184028 | JGI IMG/M metagenome (GOLD analysis project Ga0209542, IMG submission 184028) | Soil microbial communities from Rifle, Colorado - Rifle CSP2_plank highO2_0.1 (SPAdes) (version 2) | ecosystem: Environmental > Terrestrial > Deep subsurface > Rock core/Sediment ...
CTCGCGCATATCTTCGCCGTTCAATTTGTCGGATTCTTTGACATAACCGTTTTTCACCGCGACGTTGTTGATGGACCTGGTCAGCGCTGAACGAAAACCGGTGACATGCATGCCTCCCTCAACCGTGTGGATATTGTTCGCGAACGGCAAAACAGTTTCCGAGAAATCCGTGGTGTACCGGATCGCGACCTCGACTTGAACATCATTTAGAAGCTTCTCAATGTAGATCGGAGGGCAAAGCGCCTCTTTTCTGTGCGTCACCTGGTTAATGTAGGACACCACTCCTCCTTCAAAATAATATTGATAGGTAAAATGCGTCCGCTCGTCATTTATTTTTATCCTGACACCCCGCGTCAGATACGCCTGCTGGCGAAGGTGATCAAGAATAGTCTTAAGATTCAGGTCCAGGACCGTGAATACCTCGCGATCCGGTCGGAAATCAATTTGCGTTCCCCTCTGCCAGGAGTCGGACGAACTGACACGGCCTACTTGTTTGACCTTGCCTTTCGGTTTACCGCGCGCGTATTCCTGGACGTAAATATTTCCATCCCTTCTGACCTCCGCCTTGAGCGACTCGGAAAGCGCGTTGACCACGGATACGCCGACCCCATGCAGTCCGCCTGAAACGCGATAACCTCCAGCGCCGAATTTGCCCCCGGCGTGCAGCATGGTGAGCACTGTTTCGAGCGAGGACTTCTTGGTCTGCTTGTGGGTTTCGACCGGAATTCCTCTCCCGTCATCCCTGACAGACGCTGATCCATCTTGTTTTAGGGTAACTTCAATCGTCTTCGCAAAACCCGCCATGGCCTCGTCAATACCGTTATCCACGACTTCCCAGAGCAAATGGTGAAGACCGGCCTCCGCGGTGTTGCCAATATACATACTCGGCCGTTTGCGGACCGGATCCAGGCCTTCAAGTACCGTAATCTGCTCCGCGCCGTACTCTGAATTTATATTTTTTTTGTCTTTTTTGCGCATAAGGGTATTATCTCAATTCCGCGTCGAATTGTACACGGGTTTGTTCATAAAGCTGATTGTGCAAAGGTTCAACTTCGGAAATATTCAAAGTTCGCTCGTTACTTCGGTAGACCACGCGGTAAGTATAACTCACCCGATCTGGCCCGAACTTCTCCCGATTTTCGTATTTGTCCAAGAGCTCTACTTGTTCTATTAGGTCCCCTCCAATATCCCTGATCAAATCAAAATAATTGTTCGGAATGAAACTTTTGTCTACCACGAAAGAAATATCGCGCGTGATTGGCGGATATTTGCTGACTTCAACAAACTTCTTGCCCAAACGGAGTTGTTTGGTCACTCTGGGATCTTTTGACCAAAACAAACGGATATCCGGCAAATCCATACTCAAAATTGCCAGCCGCTCCAATCCAAAGCCAAACGCCCAGCCATTGTATTCCGAAGAGTTCACTCCCAATTTGTCCAAGACACTTCCTTTTACCACCCCGCTGCCCAAGACCTCGAGCCACCGCCCGTCTTTTTCTATTTCCATTTCGAGGCTCGGGGTGGTGTAGGGAAAAACGTCCTCATTGAAGCGATATTTTACGTCTCCGCCAAAAACCGCCCGGGCAATTTTGATAAGGATATCCTGTAAATCTTTGGTAGAAATATTCTGTCGCTCTCTGGGAGTGAGATACCAGCCGTCCATCTGATGAAAAACATTCATGTGTTTTCTATCGATTTCGTCTTTGCGGTAGACTTTACCGTAGGACAGCGAGCCTATCGTTTCCTTTTTTCTAATTCTTTGTTTAATCCGTTCATCCATTAAATAGTAATACCACATGACGGTGGTGTGCGTGCGAAGAATATTCAGCTCGTCCACGTAATAGGTATCGGATTTACTGCGCGCGGGATGGCTTAAAGGAAAATCAAATAAATCAAAACCAATATCGGCCGGGATAATTTCCGGCACTTCAATGATGTCAAAACCCTTAAAATCCGGAAGTTTGACAATCCGCTCCACGAGTTCGCAAATCGGACTGCCCTTCGTGCGGGATAAATCGGGCATACTCAAAAAACGTTTCATTCTCTCGCTCTCGGCGTCGTGTTTGCCTCCCAGCTCTTTTTTTAAACGGGCTTCATCGTCCGGTAAATGGCTCATTGGAATTTAAAACTTTGCACGATCTGATCATAGTATTCCGCGAAAGCGGTCGCGCTGGTACAGCGCCAAGTCAAAAAAATTACCGAATTGTCTTTCGAGAAGAAAGTCCGGTTGGAAGAACAATCATCTTCCTGCGGCATGCCTAGAAGCTCGATGCCGGACAAGGAATTCACCCTGATATCCCGAAGCTGCTGATAATCGCTGGCTGGATATTGAGAATTTACCCACTGCCGGAGAGTCTGACCCGAAACCTTGACTGCCGCCACTATCGAGATCGGGTCAGTGGTAACATCGGGGTCGTCGGAAACTTGGGTGCTTGCGTAAATGCCTACGTTTCGCCCGCCTTCACTTTCTCTGGCCCGGAAAATGTCCGGGACGTCAACCGAATATCCATGAGTCTGGCTCACATAGGTCGTCTTTTGCTCGCTACCAGTCTCCGCCTTTAACCGCAAGGTGGTTTGTGTCGGCTCATGCAGGCCGAATTTCACGATTCCATCAGTCCACTTTCGCAGCTCTTCCGCGCTCGCTTTCTCAGCACTTGTGGCGAGCGGACTAAACTGTCTGGCGACTTCCCGCCCGTCGTCAAACGTATCGCCGTCCGTGTCATAAAGCAGGGGGTCGGACTGGTAAACATTGGCCTCGTCGCCATCGGCCAGCCCGTCCCCATCCGTATCCGCCTTGGTAGGACTGGTGGCCAACCGGTTTTCCTCTGATTCAATAAGGCCATCTCTATCAGCATCTAAATCGCCTACTGGCTTCCCCACCTGAATGTCCGGCGCCGCAATCTCCCGGTCTGTTTTTTTAAAAAATTTCCCGTAAGCAAAATACGCGGCTACCCCCAATATAAATACTCCCAAAAGCGCGCCAAAAATTATTCCAAAACGAAATTTCGGAGTTTTGGCCGGCGGACCTCCTGAAAAAATCTTTCCGGGAACCGCCGCCTCAGGCCCCGATCCGATGCCATCCGCGTCTGGCATCACTTCAAATTCCATCTCCTCGTTCCTCACTTTTTTTCTATCTGACATATATTTCGACAAGCGTAAAAATGACAACGAGCAGTAGTCCGGTCCACACGCTGAGCATCTCGGAAGATTGCAAAAACAAGGCTGTTATCGCGAGCATTCCGAGCAATACCCCATGTCTTATGGATGAGTGGATCAGATATTTGGGTTGAACTCCTTGAAAAATATACCGTAAACCAAAACCCGCAATCGCCGCGGCAGAAAAAATCCAAACGAACAGAGTCAGGTAAAACACCGCGTACTCACCGGTTGAGGCCTCAAACGGATTGACTGATTTGAGAACAAAATAACCGGCTGCAGTTGAGGCAAGAAGCAAGATAAACAACAAACCAATATGTACAGATACCCTCATTTCATTTATAATTATATCAGGAAATGAACAAAATTGCCAACTTTTTTATAGCATCAGAGGCAAACGGGTATCGTCCGCCAATGTTGTCGTACTGGGCATTTATTATCTACGGTTTAATTCTCGTCGTTTTTCGGCTTTACTTGGGGACGTTGCCGGCAGATAGCTCAGCCGTGGACTCGGAACCCCTGATGCGGCTCGTCAATCAGGAGCGAAGCAACCGAAACATCCCCCAGCTCATTACCCATCAGAGCCTGATGATAACTGCTGCCGAGAAGTCGCAAGACATGATCGATCGGGATTTTTTCAATCACGTGGATCCGGACGGAAATTACGTCTGGGGAAAGGTTATCGCGGCTGGATACTATCCCTACACAATTTTGGGGGAAAATCTCGCTCTCGATTTTGCAACCGCTGAAGGAATGATTAAAGCGTGGATTGACAGCCCGACCCACCGGGAAAACCTTCTACGCCGGGAATTCGTCAATCAAGGAATGGCGGCGCTATATGGGGATTACCAGGGGCGCTACACTAATCTGACAACCAACCTTTTTGGAGCCTTGGCCTTGACGCCAAGCCCGGTTGAACAAACAGAATCCACTAAACCTCAAGTCAAATCGGAAATACCCGCCAATCAGGAATCCTCGCAACCTGCTCCCAAACAACAGACGGAAAAAACAGAACCAACGAAACCAACAGAGACTTCAGCGCCTGTTCAGCCGCCCCTGCCAGAAAAAGCCCCGCTGAAGCCTTTGCCAATTTTTATGTTAAGCCGGATAGTTTTCACATCCTTTGGTATTTTCATGCTTCTGATATTATCCATAGATTCAATCATTATCAACCGGCGCGAACTCGCGGTGTATCGAAGCCATTCAAGTTATCACTTTTTTGGGTTTACCCTAATCGTCCTTGTTTCAATTCTCATCTGGTGGTGGTAAAAAGCGGCTAAAATAAGCAAATTCACGTTTTATATTTTCTGGGCGAAGTTGGTGCTTCCGATCACTATTACAAGTATTACAAAAAGGACGGCGAGGTACTCATAGACCATCTCGCGTGTCAAATTTTTATCGATGAGTTTGTGATGGACGATTCCCCAAATGGTATTGTAAACCGCGGTCAGGACCAATGCGCCGCTGAAATAATTTACGTTCCAGAAAAGAAATATGAAATAGGCTATAGCCCCGAGAATTACTCCCGTCAAAAAAGGAAATTTTATCATCCGAACTGACGTTGAATGGTGCTGAAAAAGCGCCTGATAAAAAAGCAGGAATGTCACGCAGAAGACCAGCAGAACAAAAACTTCTGCTTCGTACCCGAAATGGCGCGTCAGCCCGAACGCGGCCGTAAAGGCGACAAAGCTCGCGTAGAGTTTAGCCAGAAAAATTAGCTGTTTTGTGGGCTTATTTGCTCCAGCATGGGCCAGGAAAACAGTCTTGAGGTACCAAAAACTCAAGGTCAAGGCAAGTGTTGCGCCGACGACAAAGGCTTGTTTGATGACTTGGTCAAAAGGATTAATAAAAAGAATGGCAGCCGTGAAGCCATAAATGATCGTTGGAAGAATCAAATAATTGAGGAAATGCAGGAAATGGCGGAAGTTGGCCATATACCCGAATCTTCCTTTTATGGACTGGGTCAGGGTTCTCTCAAATCCCGCCAAAGAGGATGCCTTCAGGTGCAGATCGAAAATAAAAATCTGCCAGAGTACCAGAAAAATATAACCGTAAAAAGTGATGGCCGCGAATGAAGGAATTTGAAAGCTTCCCAAGGCTTTACTTGCCGCTTCCATTGAAAAAAGCGAAGCGAACGCGGCCGTCAAAACAATGATGATTTTTTGGGTTCTTAAACTTGTGATTTGGTTCATATTTATGATTCCAGTCTGCGGTATTCGCAATTGCCGCCGCGATGCGCGGTTTGCCGGTCAACCTGCGCGAAACTGTCTTTTTTGCAGGCCTGAATAATCGCATTGATTGTCTCCAAAAGATCCGTTTTCAAATTCTCGACGTCTTTTTTTTCTCCGACGAAAGAAACTTTTTCCAGCCCGTTCTCCAAAAACCAATACTGCAAATCCGCAACTTTTTCTTTAAAAAAATCTTCCGCCGCCCACTGATAGATCAAAAGCTGCTCCTTTTCCACCTTGTCAATCTTTCTTCGCGCCCCGGTCTTGTAATCAATGATAACGAGTCCATCCGGCGTCTCCTCGGCGCGGTCGATTTTCCCGACGAATATGTTCCCATCGAGCTTCATTCTGAACCATTCTTCGACATATTTCGGCTTCGGCGGCCGGAGCGTGGTCTCTTCATAAAAAAACTTGAGGATACCGCGACCCTTCTCCCAATACTCCTGTTTGTTCGATTTTGACGGGTACCAGTCGTCAATCCAGGATTCCCGGTAAAACTTTTCCAAAAACTCAAATTTCGGCAAAGCCGCCTTGTTTGCCCCGAACAAATCGGTGGAATTTTGATGCTGTTTGACATACCGAACGAATTTTTCAAAAGTTGAGTGGATGCTTTGCCCGAAAGAAGCGCTGGCGCTGCCCGCCGTTGGCAAACCAAACACATAACGGTATTTATACTCGAGTGGGCATTTTTTGAAAGTCGAAATTTGAGAGAAAGAAAAACTCTTGGGCACTGGCAGGACAATTCTGACCGGCCTTTTGAGCTCAACTTCACCCGTGGGCTTCGCTTTTTCACTTTCCGCGAAGCCCAATTCTATCAAAAAGCGGGAAGGCTTTTTCGTAAGTTTTCCCCCGTAGTCAAACGCGCGCGTAAAATACAGTCCGTATTTCGCCCTCGTCATTGAAACGTAAAACAGCCGGCGTTCTTCCTGCAAATGAATGTCCCCTTCCGGAATGATATCCTTCACCAGCGCGTTCGGGATTTCAATCTGCTCCCGCCTTTCAATGCTCGGAAACCGTTTGTCTACCAGCGACACCACAAATACGTAAGCGAATTCCAGTCCCTTTGCTCCATGCGCGGTCATAAGTTTCACGGCTTCCGGTCCTGCTTCCGCGTCAAACTCCAAATCACCATGGCTTCCGGCCTCAATCTCAAAATTTAACTGCCGCATGAAATTCTTGAGTGTTTTGTCCGGATTGTCATTCTGAAAGGCCTCAAGCTTTTTAACGAAGCTTTCCAGATATTTCGCGTTTTGCAGACCCTGGGGCGTATCGGTTTTGACGAGCTTCTCAAATTCAAGGTCACTAACGATATTGATAAACACTTCGAGCGCGTTCTTCTCGCGTGCCAGTTTCGCGTGCTTCTCAAGGTTTATGAGCAATTTGTGTATGCCGTTTATGTCGTCCGGGAGAAGCCGCGGAATATTGACCGCCTGTTTTGCCGCTTCATACAGCGAAAGCGCCTTTTTCTTGGCATAGTGCGCAAGCTCGATTATCGCATTGGAAGCTAAACCCATGGTCGGCAAACTTAATACGCGATACAGAGACGCGCTTTCGTGATAGTCATCAAGCAGGCGTAAATATGCGATTGAATCCAAGATAATCGATTTATGGTAAAGCCCGCGATTTGCAAAATAAATATATGGCAGACCGCGCCGGTCGAGCATATTAATAAAAGGGTCGAGCGCATCGTGTGATCTGGCAAGAATCGCAAAATCATTCCACGTCAGATCAGAATTTTTATCCTTCAATTCAACAATCTTATCCGCAACCAAGGAGGCCTCGGACGCGTAGTCTTCGGCTACAAAGGTTGCCACAACCCCCTTTTCCCTTAAATTGCTCTCTAATTTTTTGTCAATTGCCAGTTTGGATTCCAGCCTGTCCGGATCGTTTTGCTTAATAAATTGATAGGCCAGATCGAGGATTTTCTGCCCGCTGCGGTAATTTCTCGTCAGCGATATAAACTTCGTATTAGGATAATCGCCTTTGAAATGCATAATATTTGAAATTGAAGCGCCGCGAAATTTGAAGATACTTTGGTCATCATCGCCCACGACGGTGATATTATTATGCGGCGTTGACAAAAGTTTAATGAGCTGGTATTGGGCGTAGTTGGTATCCTGAAACTCGTCGATCAAAATATATTTGTAACGCTTTCGCAATTTTTCCAAAATTGGCGGCCGGTCTTTCAATATCTTCAGAGAATAATTTATCAAGTCGCCAAAATCAAGGAAACTGGATTCCAGTAAAAACTTTTGATAAACGTGGTAAGCATTCGCGACTTCTTCGACCCGCTTAATCTCTTCGTCGGCTGTCTCTACCCCTGCCTCAGCCGAATCCTTGGACAATTTCAGCTTCTCGGCATATTCCAAATATTCGTCCGGCGTTATCAACTCATCTTTGCATCTTCCAAAATGCGAAACGAACGCTTTGATAAATTTAGTCGGATTCCCTAACGGACGATAATAATCGAGTTCAAATTTTTCTAAATTGTTGCGCACCAGCAGCCATTGTCCGACTTCATCAAGAACCTTAAAATCCGGGAGTCCAACCTCGAGGCCATGCTCTTTTATAAATTTCTCGCCGAACGAATGAAAAGTGGAAATTTGCAGATTGTAATATCCGTAAGGCAAAAGCTGGTCCACCCGCTCTTCCATTTCCAAGGCCGCCTTTTCGCCAAACGCCATCGCCAGAATTTCTTCGGGTTTTGCGCCCTGCTCAATAAGATAAGCGATGCGCCTCGTGATAACAGTCGTCTTGCCAGTACCCGCGCCGGCCACAATTAAAAGCGGCCCCTCGGAGTGAGTTACCGCCTCAATCTGTTCTTTGTTTAATCCCTCGAGGACTTTAGATTTTGCTTTGATTTCAAGCTTCGTCGCCTGCGTCATACCCCAATTCTACCACTTACCATTTACAACTTACAACCGACTCACTTCCCCATTATCATTTTGCTCCAATCCGCCCAGACCGAATCATCCCCTCTCTCGTTCTGATATTTTACCCAAAATTTTTCGGGCGTAATTATTTTCGTTTCATGATATTCGTCGATATCAAGCACTTCCCTGTCGTTGGTGATAAGATAATCAGCACCGGCAGAAACGGCGGACTCGATTAGTTTGTTATCCTCCGAATCTGACACAACGTTTACGCCCTTGTAAGTTTTTACGATATTCAGCCTTCTGAAAAATTCCTCAAGCGCCTCGCGATATTCCCTGTCTTTGACCAACTTCCGCAGCATCTGCCGATTCTCGCTCATGGTCTGATGATTGGCGTACGCCTCGATCCGGCCTTCGATGACTTCTTTAATTATTCGAAAAGCGTAGGACGACTCATCATCCGCCCCGCCGATTAGGATGTTTGTGTCAATTACGACCTTCATACGTTGTCATTCCCGTGATTATTAATCCTACCCACCCCGCTACGATATCCCACGCGTCAAAACTCCGATACGGCAAGATTTGCTGGATATACTCAACAGCGACGGCGTGCACCGCCAGTAATAAAATTAGAACTATTTTATTTCCCCTATATCCTTTGTTGCCGAAATATAAAAGCCCCGCGAAAAACGCGACATGAACCAGTTTGTCGAGGCCCAATCCTGTTCGTTCCGTAACCGTAATCGGCGCAAAAAATAAAAAAGAGCTGACGAAAAAAACCGCCCAAAAGAAAAACCTGTACTTCATCTCTCAATTGTAGCACTTTCAGAGACGTTTTCGAAGGACAGATTTGTGACCGAAAGGATCAATACCAAACCCCCAACAATTTGCATAGTTGATAGTGCCGCATCCAGGAATACCCAGTTGACGGCGACAGCGGCTACCGGAAAGGCCAGTTCCCCGATCGTGGCAATGCTCGCTTTCGTGAAACGCAAACCGCGGTAATATATGAAGAGCGAGACAAAACCTGCAAGCACGGCGATGATAAACACATAGAACCAATCTTTTCCGGAAGCCGATCCGATTTCAGAAAGCCGTCCGTAATAAGCTTGCATTAAAAAAAGAAAAAACAAAGCCGCCAGAAAGCGCACCGCGGTCATGGCCTGAAAACTAATTTGTTTTAAGACCAAACGGCCGAATACAGTTGATCCACCCCAGAAAAAAGCGGCGAGCAGGGCAAAAAGCACTCCCTTTGTTCCGCCTTCCAGGCTGAACCCGCCGATTTTTATCTCCGGGAAAGTCACGAGATACGCGCCAAGCATGCCGACAACCGCCCAGAGCCAGAATTTGCCGGAGAGCTTTTCTTTCAAAATGAGTACGGCAAGGAGAATTGCCACGAAGGGTTGGACTTTCTGTAGAAGAATGGCCACGGACGGATTCAGATAATGAAAACTTTGAGTAAAGAGGACGGTGGCTAGGGCCGACCCGCCAAGCGCGATAAAAATAACGCCCGCCCACTCTTTCAGCGATAAATTTTTGAGTTCAGGCAGGAAGCGCCACAAGAAAACAAATACCAGTGCCGCGATGGTAATGTGTTCCATGAATACGATCGTTGTGGAGGAAAGATCTTCGGTTAAAAATTTGCGAAACGGGGCATCAACTGCCCAGAGAAGCGCCGCGACTGCTACAAGCCACGGTCCCGTTTTGTATTGATTCATATAATAAATTAATTTAATAATAAAAATACCCTTCTTCAGGGCATTAATAAAAATTCCGCCTTCTTTCATCCGGACTATACCGATCACCCAAAAAATCAAATAGATTTTTCGGGGACCCGATCACCGTCGGTCGCGGGATCAAACCGCACTCGTGTCGCCTCATCGGCGACTCGTGGACTATCCGCTTAACTTCGCGGAATTACCACCGGTGGGGATTTCCACCCCGCCCTGAAGACACGCTTATAATATCACTATGGGTGTTTTTTTGCAAAGAACTCCCTTGCCACCCGCTCATCTTCCTTCATTTGTTGAACCAATTCCTGTTGCGTTTCAAATTTTTGGTTATCCCGAATTTTTTTGATGAGTTCTAACCACAATTCTTTCCCGTATAAATTCCCTTTGAAATCCAGGATGTAGACTTCGATTTGCTTCTCGCTCTCGCCGAATGTTTCCGCGGCTCCCACGAAAACTAGTGAAGCAAGTCTCTTGTCATCAAATTCGGCAAAACCCGCGTAAATACCATCATCTACTCCCCCACCGGTTTGGGCATCCAGATTCGCCGTCGGAAACCCGAGCGTCCGACCGCGCCCGCTATTTCTTTTTACCTTCCCTAAAATTTTCAATCTATGTCCTCCAACTTATAAACATCTATTACCGGCTCTTCATAAGAGTGCGCGTCTTCAATACTTTTAACAACATACTCCAAAGCATCCTCATCGACGATGGTCTCAATTCTTTCCTCTTCCACTTCTTCGATTTTTCCAAGTTCTCCCAACGCCGGTTTAGCCCCTGCCAGAGGACGGAACCGACCGATTCCCCTGACCGAAAAGGAAACCATATCATAATTACCGATATGCCCGGCGCCTAATTCGCCCAATAGTCTCCTGATTTTATCGGCGGCATCAGCCGGCACAAACGTAACAATTTTATAACGCTTTGCCATGTAAAAACTTGCTTGATTTGTAAATACCGGATTTGTATGCTTTCAGTCTTACGATTCTAACATTAAGCCCTTTTTTGCCAAGTTTCCTTCCTAATCTTTCGGTAAAATGCTTTTGATCATAGCCCAAAACGATAATATCGGGCTTCTGCCTCAAAATATGTCCGATATAATCATCTTTGGAACCTAAGACAACCTTATTCACATATTTGATCGACTCAAGCAATTTTTTCCGCTCCTGCTCGCTGTGAATTGCGTCCCTGCCTTTAATTCGCTGAATATGTTTTTGTCTGGCGATGGAGACAATCAAAAAATCACCGTATTTTTTTGCCTGCTTCAAAAAGTAAATATGGCCGGGATGAAGAATATCAAAGGTCCCAAAAACCATCACGCGTTTCATATACAATTGGTGTGCCCGAGAGGATTTGAACCTCTGGCCTTCTCCTCCGGAGGGAGACGCTCTATCCGGACTGAGCTACGGGCACATGCTAAACTTTCACAAATTTCACATACTTTGGCTTAAATTCAACTATCAAATCTTTTCGTTCGATGACAATCGTCCAATTTTTTTTCTTCGCCGCTTCCGCGAGCTTTACGTTCGGATTGAAGACGATCGGCTTCGAAACTAGTTCCAAAAAACCGACGTCTGATTCCGTGTCTCCGATCCCGATCGACCCCCGCAAACTCAATCCGTGATTTTTGACATATCTCATAATCACCTCCCTTTTATAACGCGGCGGCTCATGAAGTACCTTATCAGTATAACGGCCTCGCTCGTCAATACCGATTTCAGTTCCATATATTTTTCTAAAACCTAAAAACTTATTGTACTCGGAAACTACCTCAAGGGGCGAACCCGAAATACCAATGGTGAAATATTTATTCCCAACCTTCTCAAGCAACCGCCGGCTGAAACGATAGGTTCTAAATTTCTGCTCCTTGAGCATCTGTCTGGCCGCAGCGACAATGTCGGTTCGCTTGCGGCCCACAACTGCCTTTCGATAAGCCCCGACAACGTCGTCTATATAGTCGTCATAATACCCCTGCCTGTTAAGCCATTTTTGCTCTGATTTTTTTATCGACGCCAGAACCCCGGCGTGAAATACCCGCCGTGCGACGAGTTTCTTCAAAAGCTCGATCACAAGGCTTGATCGAAAAATTGTTCCGTCAATGTCAAAGATGGCTACGGGACGCATGCGCTTATTTCTTTATGGGAATAAGATATTTCTTGGCCCCTTGATCCATATCAATAAAATCGTCAGCCGCCTCAATAAGTTTGCTCGAAGCGCTTTTGCCAAAAGCAATGACCTCTACCCTCACGCCAAAATTCTTCAGATACTCCACGAGCGGCACGTAGTCGCCATCTCCGGATGCAAGTACAATGGAGTCGAGTTTATTCATTTGCTTTATCATATCCATCGTGATACCCACATCCCAATCTCCTTTTTTGATGCCGCCGAAAAAAACCTGCAAATCTTTGGCTTTAACCTCGAATCCGGCCTTGGAAAGGGCGTCGAAAAAAGTCTGCTCTTCCGGCATTTGCGCGCGGATGACATAGGCAATCGCCCGGATGAGCTTCCGGCTGCCGACCGTTTCTTTTAGAAGCGTTGAATAATTTACTCTGGCGTTATAGATGTTCCGCGCGGAATAGTAGAGATTTTGCACGTCTACAAATACGCCGACGCGCTGTTCTTCATGCTTTGTTGTAAAAACTTCAAACATATAATTTTCTAATCTAATGATTAAATTTCTGGATTTTTTAACTGCTCCACATGGGCCTTTTCTTCAATTTGCATGGAATGGGCTGTGTCTATTTTTGAAGATAAGGATCGAAAATCCTCATTTACTATTTCGACCGTGTTCTTAGCGTTCGTGACATGCTTATTGAGAACGTTAAGATTCATAGCAAATTTATCAGAACTCTGTTTGATCGCGGAAATAATATTTAATACTTTGGTGGTCATCTCATTTAGCTGTGCTCCACGCAACCCCTGAACGATCACCGCAATGTAATGATAAAAAGAATTTGGAGAGGTGATATAAATTTTTTTCGATCTGGCAAATTCCATCACTGTCTGCTCGTTCGCTATCTCCTGGAAGACACTCTCCATAGGCACATACATCAAGGCAAAATCCAGGGTCCCTTCGTTGGTCAGTATATATTTTTTGGCAATTGATTCTATATGTTTTTTCACATCCCGGAAAAATGCTTTGCGAAAATTTTCACGATCCTCTTCGTTTTCACTTTTCATCAATGCCCGAAAATTTTCGAGTGGAAATTTTGAATCAATGCAGATCATTCCTTCCTTAAGCTTAATCACGCAGTCTACTGCCTCACCGGATTGAAACCGATACTGCATCTGATAATGCTGAGACGGCAAAACCTGCTTCAGGAGAGATTCCAAAGCGTCTTCCCCAAAGAGACCCCGCGTCTTCGGGCCCTTCAAAAGTTCCTGCACATCCTTCATTGACCGCCCAAGCTCGGTCATCTGACCAACCTTGTTTTGCACTTCGGCAAAAAGTTTGGCCGCATCCGTGAGTCTCTTGCTTATATCCTGGTTGGTCTTCTGAATCGAATCCTGGATCTCCCGGCGCGTCAGATCGCCTCCATCTTTGATGGATTTCATCCACTCCATCATCACCCGCATCCCCTCGCCTTGCTTTGGTTGGCGAGTTAGAAAATAAACAATCAGACCAAAACCAATTATCAAAATTAAAATTGTTAAATACTCGACATTCATGGATTAAATATAACATAAAAATTAAGGGCACGCATCTATTTCGATACGTGCCCGGAAGCCTCCGAAAGTCAAACATCCACCCCGACGGCTTCTCCCACGGTTTTGAAACCACCGCTTTTCAGATACTCGACCAGTTCCTTCAGGCACCTCTTGGGAAAATCCGGTCCCTCGAACGGCCAGGCGGACAGTGCCTGGCACAGGTTCGCGCCTAAACGGATCCGCCGATACAAATCGCCGCCATTCTGCTCAAAATGTCAAGATCACTCGCGTCAAACATTTGTCCCGACGGTGTTTGCATGAATGCCTCCTATTTGGTGATTTTTAGAGCCGCTTCGATTTCAGCCGCAGCCCGTCTGGCGTTTGCCACTGGGTCGCCTTTGCGCAGATCAGACCCCATGACGATGTACGATGCACCATTTCCGATCGCTTCTCCCGGCGTGGTCACCCGTTTTTGAGTCTTCAAATCAGACCCGGCGAAACGAATGCCGGGATTAATGACGGTGAAGTTCGGGTTCAACATCAGCACATCTTTGGTCTCTTTTGGGGAACACACGATGGCCGGGACACGCGCGAGTGCCGCGATTCTTGCCCAGCGCAACACGACTTCACTCGGAGACCCCAGAATGCCAAGTTCGTCCAGATCACTCTGATCGAGCGAGGTCAGCAGCGTAATCCCGATAACCATCGGCACTGTGCCGTGTTCGGGCGGGAAATTGTCTCTTACGGCCTGAACCGCCTTTTGAAGGGCCGTCTTGCCGGCAGAACAATGGACTGTAAAACCCAAAATCCTGCCTTGTCCATATTTCGCGACTTCTCTCGCGGCGCCGGCCACGGTGTCGCCGATGTCGCCGTACTTCAAATCCCACATGATCCGGAAATCCGATTCCTCCAGCACGGTCCGGAACACCGGCTCACCGGTAAGCAAAGCGTGGGTAAGCAACTCCATTCCCAGCTTGATTGCCCCGATTTCTCCCTTGAACACCGCAAGGTACTGGCGTAGCTCTGTCAGCGAACCGACATCCGCCGCAAAAATAATCCTCTCTTTTGCTTGCATAAATTTCCTCCTGCAAATTGTGATTATCAAGGCTTCTGCCCTGACCCTCCACTATAACAAAAATCCGCACTAAAGCAAACAAACGAAACCCGGCCCAAAACGCGGGGCTACATATTGCCGCGCGCGTCAAGCTCTTGAAAAAATCCAGTTTTAATGATAGTATTACACAGTACGCCGCGGGGTAGAGCAATTGGCAGCTCGCAAGGCTCATAACCTTGAGGTTGTGGGTTCGAGTCCCACCCCCGCAACTCGCACTAGGGCTCCCAAAACAGCAAAGCTGTTTTGGGAAAAGGAGTAGCAAGTGTAGCGAAACACGCCTGCGAAGCGGGCTGTGGAGCGACACCAGCTACGACGCGGCTGGGTAGCTCAGTTGGTAGAGCAAAGGACTCATAAGCCTTAGGTCGTGGGTTCGATCCCCACCCCAGCTACCAAGGGCGCGTGGTGTAGCCCGGTCTAACCCCGAAGCAGATTTCGCTAACGCTCAATCGCTACGGGGCGGGCACGTCTCGTAACATAGAAATATCATCCCTGCCTGCCCCGCATAGAGCGGGTCGTTGGTGTAGCCCGGTCTAACACGTCTCCCTGTCACGGAGAAGATCACGGGTTCAAATCCCGTACGACCCGCCTTGTGCGGGGTCACGGAGAAGATCACGGGTTCAAATCCGGTCGCGCCCGCCATTTATAACAGAATTTTTTAAATGAAAAACCCCCGATGAAGGGGGTTTTTCATTTAGCCGCGTTCCCCAAAAATAATTTGGGGCGAAGCCGTAATCGTTAGATACGAATTACAGTCTCTTCTTTCGGCTCTTCTTGGCTTTCTTTTTCTTTGCCATCGTATCTCTCCCTGCACTATTGCATTCGAATTCTGCGTTAGTGCTTAATGATTTTTGTTTTTACCCCGTTTAGAAATCCCGTGTTACGTTCTTTTGAAAAACATCACCCGAAGAGTTCTAACGGGGTTTATATGTGGAAACAAATTTTTTGTTTCCCTACATAATCCGAAGAACTGCATTAACTGTAGAATGTGGACAATTATTTGTCAAGTTCATCCGCCAAAATTTTCACAAAATCTAGGCGGATTAACTTCTTTTTATTATTTTTTAAATAAAGCAACGCTTCTTTTTTCGTCCGCAATTCATTCGCCAATTTTTTTTCTTCCAAGATTCCCAAAATTTTTCCAACGCTTGGGCCGGGCTTCAAACGTAAAATTCTCATCACATCATCTCCGGAAACAATTGGTTTTTTAAGTTCCGGCTTGCCCCTGACTTCCTTTAAAATCTTCAGCCCTTCCCGGTAACCCCGCGTATTATTATGTCCCTTGCCAGAAGGAGAAAGGGAAGCTTCCGCATCGGCTTTATAGACCTTCAAAAGGTCTGCGAAATGGGGGTTCAACCCCCATTTCCGTCTCGTGGATAAACGCATATTGGGAAAGTCATTGGGCACCATATGGTTTCTCACAAGCCACGCGATTTTATCAGTCTCCTGCCTGCTGAACTTGAGGCGCTGGCAAATTCGAAGCGCAATCCCGGCGCCGACCTCCGGGTGGCCGTAAAAAGTTATCTTGCCTCCGCGAATTTTTGCGGTCTCCGGTTTCCCTAAATCATGAAACAACACGGCGTAACGCGTCGACAAATCATAACTTTCATCCGTTTTTTCCAGAGCCAAAAGCGAATGAGAATAGACATCTCCTTCGGCGTGTTGATTCCTTGGCTGCTTGACTCCCTGACCGGCCTGCAGTTCAAATAATATATTTTTCAGAAGCCCGACGACGTTCAACAGGCCAATGCCGATCGACGATTTTTCTGACGAAACTATTTTATCAAGCTCGAGTTTAATTCTCTCGGCGGATATTTTTTTTATAAGATTTGCGTTCTTCTGAATCGCTTTTCGGCTTTTTGGCTCCAAAGCAAAATCCAGAACCGTTGCGAACCGCACCGCGCGCATCATGCGCAAAGCGTCTTCCCTAATTCTGTCCTCGGCCGTGCCGACAAACCGGACTTTTTTGTGAGATATGTCAGAAATACCGTTGACGTAATCAAGTATCTCTTCGGTCGCGGGGTCGTAAAACAAGGCATTGACGGTAAAATCACGCCTGCTCGCGTCCTGTTCGGCGGTTCTGACAAATTTTACCTTGATCGGCCGACGGTAACTTTCGTACGGTCCCTCTACCCGGAACGTTGTTACTTCGTAGTTTACTTTATTCAGACGTACCGTGATGGTTCCATGTTTTTTCCCTGTGGGAATAGTCTTTTCAAACAATTTTTCGACCTGCTCGGGCTTCGCCGAAGTTGCGATATCTATTTCGCCGATTGGCCGCTTCAAGAAGACATCGCGCACCGCGCCGCCGGCAAACAGAGCATCAAACCCTTTCCCACGAAGTTCTTTGGCAATCTCAAAAGCGCCCTTTGAAACTTTCGACCGGTCCGGCCATGGAAATTTAAAAACCGATTTCAACATTCGGTGTCCTTCCCACGTCTTTATACTT
>Ga0209542_10010048_pt1 | contig 17194 bp, 21 predicted proteins | sample RifCSPhighO2_01_FD_184028 | JGI IMG/M metagenome (GOLD analysis project Ga0209542, IMG submission 184028) | Soil microbial communities from Rifle, Colorado - Rifle CSP2_plank highO2_0.1 (SPAdes) (version 2) | ecosystem: Environmental > Terrestrial > Deep subsurface > Rock core/Sediment ...
ATCCCTTTAGCAAACACCAAAGCGAAAGTGTATTTCCTTGATCTTAAGACCTATATTGACAACACACTTACCGATGCAGAAGTGGTGCAATTAGAACTTAAGCCATGCGCAACTGCAGAACCATTGGTTGAAGAAGAAGAAGAACAATCACCGGAACCTTCAATGGCCACTCCAGAAAAAGAATCAGCTGGAGAAAATGCCGATAAAAATAGCATAACTGGCAATATCATCAAAAGCGTGGAAAAAGTGCCGTACACTTCCAACGACTACTTGGTCGCCCTGATGCTCATCGCCATCGCAGTTTCCGCCGCCATGGTGGTGCTGATGTTAGTTGTCCTATTCAAAGCTTAATACTTAAACACGAGGTACAAAAATGAAAGCAAAAAAAATCATAATCGGATTGATAGCTGTTATAGCACTATTAATAACTATTGCTGGTGCTTTGGCTGCGGTAGAACCAACTGCAACATACAACCCCACTAGTAATTCCGTAACAGTAAACCAAACCCAACAAACTAATTTTAGTATTACTGTAACTAATCCAGATATGTACGATGTAGAGTATCAATGGCTAGTTGATGGATTACCTGTAAGTTCAGTCGTACAAGAAGGCAGTAATTTTACTGCTTCATATCTCTTTGACTCAACAGGTAAGTCTCTGGGAAATCACATAGTTAGCGTAGCAGTGAATGGAGCATTCGTATCAAATTTGTCTCATGCTTGGACTGTAACTATAGAAGATGCGGCTCCGACCAGTTTACTGAGCGTTACCAAAGTAAAGGTAAATGGAAAAACAAATGGGAAACTTACCTTGTCCGATGTAAACGAAGTCGAAGTTGAAGTCAGCAATGATCACACCCAAAAAATTGAAGATATTACTGTAACCGTACGGATCCTGGACGGAAATGATGAAATTGTTGACGAAGAAGATGAAATCTCTAAACTCTCTGCCGGAGATGAAGACACTCTGACTTTCGAATTCTATCTCTCGGATGAGGATCTTGAAGAGGAAGATTATACCCTAGAAGTAGAGGTAGAAGGCGAAGATACTGATGGAGACGACTTTTCCGACCTTGAAACTCTAACCGTTAAAGTCGACCGGGAAAAAGATGACCTTGTCATCACCAAAGTAGACTTGAAGAACAGCCAAGTGCTTTGTTCCGCTCCACAAACTTCCCTAGACGTACACATCAAGAACGTCGGAGAGAATGACCAGGATGGAGCAAAGATTACTGTTAAAAACGCTGCTTTAGGCGTAGATATGCAAAAACCAAACATCGACTTGGACGATTATTCCGGCTCCGACAATGATTATGAAGCAACTTTCGATCTTCATCTTGAAGATGCCAAGCAAGGAACCTATATGCTGGATGTCGCTGTGTACAGCGAAGACAACGAAGAGATGGACAGCGAAGAAGTAGAACTGCAAGTAAGTTGTCCTGGTGGAACTTCGCAAGAAGAGCAAAGTGAAGAACAGTATGCTGACAAAGCGTTAGCTGCTGAACTGCAGAAGAAGATTGACGAGTACAAAGCCATGCAGGAAGCACAAACTGCTTCCCAAGATAACTTTAGGCAGAGCAATTCCTATGTATTGTTGTTAGGAGTGCTTGTAGCCATGATGTTCTTTGCCGCAGTCTTGTCAGCTACATTCTTGCTGGTGAAGAGGAAATAATTCTTCTTTTATTTTTTATCTTTTATTTTTTGATACTACCATGCCATGGCAAAGATCATTTCAACTAAAGGACTTTAACGATTTTTGGAGGATAAGCCCGGTCCAATTCTACAACGGCTGCGGCGCATTAGAGCTGCAGAAAAGCCTTCTCGATAAAGGAAAAAAGAAAAAATGGCCGGAATGGGAAAAGTATACTGAAACGGCAGTTGGAAAGGATGAGTTTTATGTCGGTTCTTCACCGATGCATTATGCACTGACGGATCTGCTCTACGAAAATAAAGATCATCCTCGATACAGAAGAGAGATAGAAGAGATACGCGCTTTTTTAGAGCAAGAATTACAACGCCCTTTAGTCACTTTATCGAAAACATTACACGTTCCATTACCTTTCCCTGATTCAGTAATTCACACCCAAGGAGTAAAGAGCTATAACCAATTAGAACATCTTTTTGGATCGAATGGATATCTTAACCAGCTCTGGGACGCAGACAGAATATGCGCAGCGCTATTCGGAGAAGAAGATTGGGGAAGAGTAAATCGAGTTAACCACTGGCTCTCAAACAAGGATACATCCATAGCCAGAAATAACACTAAACCTCAAAAAGTAAAAGATAGATGTGTTTGTTTTGGAATAGGAAAAGATTTTACGGTTTGCATTGATGCTTCAACGAAATATCACGACTTTCCAGCATTTGGTATGCGTATTCGCGGACTGCGTGAAGTGGATTATTAGATTGATTTACGAAACTTCTCCGTATCATTCCACATCTTTTCTAATTTAGAATTTAGCAAATCTTGTAACCAAGAAAATTCTCCAGAGAATAACAATGCTCCATCTTTGTACAAGGGCATCTCGATGAACTCACTGCCCCGTACTTCCACAATTATCTTTGAGCTTGCGCTTAAGATACAGCTCTTCTTGTAGAACTTTCTGGCTTTCTCCAGCAGAGCATGGGCGGCTTCCAAATCTTTACAGGCAATATGCAGGATCACTGCCTCCAAACGCAGCCAGACTACTCCTATTTTTTCATCACTGCCAAAGAATTTCTCATCGATCAGATCGTGGCTTACTTTCAGCCACTGCGTTTCCGACTTTTTGCCAGTGCCTTTCCATAGATAGGTTCTACCGGAACAGGAAGAGGTGGTATAATAATCAGGCAATGCATTGATGGTTTCCAGTAAAGAGATTACTTTTTCATCGATGCCGCCCTTCTTGCTCTTATCCAATTTGGCCAGGTAGGTCTTTTTTTGATTCGTAAATGTCATGTTATATAGAGAATAGATGCCTAATTTATATAATTTAATATCAATTGTTAAAGAATGTCTCCTTCGCCGCTCCGTGCCTTTAATCGTGGTTCCATTGAAGAACTTATCTCTGAGGGTGTGGAAATGACCTACCATCCACCTTTAGTCAAAAAGAATCTTTGGGGATTATGGAGGTATGACGAATATAGCATCACAATTAACCCTGAACTGATACACTACCAAGGAAAAGCAGTTGAAGATATGGTTATCGTTCATGAATGGCTCCATGCCTACGAAGACATAATATTGGACTGCAAAAAAGATTTTCGAGAAAAACAGATTGACTGGTGGGCGTACTTTCATCTACGTAGAGATCAAGATATCGCAAACTACATCCGCAGCTTCTTTTCAGAACAGGGATTTTAGGGGGTACAATATATTTTTAAAGTACTTTTGTTTTAGCATCAATATGGATAAAAAAATTAGTAAAATACTCATTGAATCCGGCACCAGTAAAAAATATCTGGTAAAAGATCTCAATGAAGATTATCATACGTCTTACGGTATTATCAGCAGCAAAGACCTGAAGGGAAAGAAAAGCAAGATAAACTCCAGCACTGGAAAAACATTCCTACTATTAGATGCGACTTTTCCCGATCTCTGGGAGCAATTCCAGCGCGGACCGCAGATCATGCTGCAGAAAGATATCGGCCTAGTTATTGCTAAAACCGGAATGAACAAAGATTCTGAAATCGTTGACGCTGGCGGCGGTTCAGGTTCGTTGTGTTTGTCTATTGCCAACATCTGTAAAAAAGTAACTGTCTACGAAACCCATCCTGAGCACCATAAAGTTGTGCAGAAAAATATTACTTTGTCCGGATTAACTAATGTTACCCTCAAGCACGAGGATATCTACAAAGGGATCAAAGAAAAAGAACTTGATTTGATTACCTTAGATTTACCAGAACCATGGCAGGTGGTCAAACACGCTGAAAAATCCTTGAAAGACGGCGGTTATTTAGTGATTTATCTCCCAAATTTAACTCAGATGCAGAAATTTCTTGCTTCACTGAAAGGGACATCTTTCAAAGTGTTAGAGGTTCTCGAATTATTAGAACGCAAATGGGCTATCAACGAGCAGATCATGCGCCCAGAATTCCAGATGCTGGGGCATACCGGGTTTATGGCTTTTTGTAGGAAACTCTAACTATAGTGGCAGACATTAATTGTTGAGCAATATTTAACTGCCACTATGCAAGAAATAAGAAGAATATCTTATTTCTGTACAGAAATGAAGCATAAAAATCAACACCTGAAAATAAACAGTGATTTATTTTCAGTGCAGAAAAGCAATGCTTTTCTTGCAACGATTGATTTTTAGCTCTGAAAACAAATAGTTTTTTTTTCATGAGTAGTTTCTTCATTTCATGTATATGAAGGACACAACATCACAGTTCAATTATTTGTGTCCTTCAGTATATTTCTAAACAAGGTCAAATCTGCTAGAATATTTCTGGGCTGCGCTACTGCATGAAGAATCAAATCTGCAATATCTTGCGGTCTCATGGCCTGGGGCGGCATTTGTAACCCGGCATTCTGAGCGAAGTTAGTGGCCATTCCTCCTGGCTTCACAGGAATGATTCTGACCCCATATTGCTGTAATTCTTTTTGCGCGCATTTACTGTACATCTCCGCAGCAGCTTTAGCTCCACAATAAGCAGCTTCATTTTCTCTCGGTGTAAAGGCGCTGGTAGAAAGTATCTGCACTATATCGCCTTGTCCCTGTGTTTTCATTTGTTTCGCTGCTTCCTGCGTCCCATAAACTAACCCAAAATAATTTACCGCAGTAATCTCTTGCAATTGCTTAGGCGTAAGATCGAGTACTGAAGCAGGAGTTTCGCCACCGGCGTTATTCACCCAGACATCAATTCTTCCAAAATGCATGACCATTCTTTGCGCCGAATTGGCGACATCAATAGGATCAGTGACATCCAGCTTAACCGGAATCGCATCTCCTTTATTTTTATTGATTTCATCGGCGATAGTTTTCAATTTGTCATAATTCCGCGCGCCCATGTAGACGGTACAAGCATTCCTGCCAAATTGCCGCGCCAACGCTTCTCCTAAGCCGCTGCTGGCGCCGGTGACCATCACAACTTTATTGACAAGATTTTGGTATATCATATTTATTTTACCTCTGCTTATTTTTCTTTATGATTCGTTCTGAAAACAGTACCATAACAATGAATGATTGACGAGTTGAGATGTACTTCACGATCGGTTTCAATACATCTAATCCATAATCTCCATCCAGCCGCTTGTGCCGGAACAGCTCTGTGCAATGAGAAGCCATCAAAGCGAACAATAGACCCAGCAGGTTGAGCCTGGACTGTGGGATTAATTTCACGAACCAGCCGATCTAACCCATCAAAACTGGGAATGAAATCAGGTAAGGTCACGGAAACTGGTTCCATTGCAAACTGGGTTGCACAGTGATGTGAAGACTGATAAGCCAAATACGTAGGTGGAGCTGCTGAGCCTCGCATTCGCGCTCTCATGTCATGCAGTAAAGTGTAGCCTAAATCTGTAGCTCTTTGATCTCGTACGGCAATAGTCCCATCAACATGCCATAGTTTACTGTCAACTGGCAAATCATTTGGTTGAAAATATTGAATTTTAGAATCAATATAGACAAACTTTTTTTTTCTTTCCAAATGCCTTTCCATCTCTTGGAGAACGCTCTTAGTTAAAGGTCCGGCTTCTTGGATAGCCTGCTCTAGTGGACACCAACAAAAGGTAACGGTATCATTCCTAATTTCTTCTTGCGTAGGAATAGGAAGAACTTTCTTTACTTCATATAAATTGGGAAATCGAGCTAAAAAGTTTGCAAAGGCTGCTTTTTCAGAGGTAGAATCTGATACCTGAGAATAATTTGCTAAAGTACTAGGAAACATTTCCGCTACTTCAGGAATATAAATTTGTTCTCGAGGAAGTATATCACGAGTTTTTGTTGATCCATGATACGCTCCTTCTCCCGTAAAAGCAGCAACCTTTTGTGCTTCTTCAGTCCTTTCTACTTTAAGATAGGTGTTCATAGGAAATTATACATCATTTGGAAATATTGTAGTTTAGCTTTTGAATCTTGTGATAGCCTTATTACTTCTGGAATGCGTTCCAATAAATGCTCTTCAGACTTGTTAGAGGGTTGAAAGTGCTCATACATCTGTGGTAATCCAAAAGAGGAATTGTATTCCACGTTAGAAATCTTTCTCCCTTTATCAAAAATAGGCGGCAAAGGGGCCCAATCATGTTCTATAAAAAAACTTTCTGCTCCGCCGCGTAGGTAGAATCCTAACTTTTGCATCTTCGGCAGCCAAGGTGGATCTCCGATTTGCCAGAAACCACGACCACATAATAAATATTGTGAGTGATCAATACTACCATGATTTGCCAGGATATAATCGCGAGAGTATTTCTGAACAATATTGTCAAGGAAGAATCGTGCTAAGCCTTGACTTCTATGCTCTTTGGTTACCACGAAATTAGCAATCTGATGATAAGCCCGCGGTTTAAATTGATCTAGTTCGGGAAACGCAAATTTGTCAAACCATTTTTGATCTGGATTAGAATCTGCTGGCTGATCTAGATTAACTTCTTCCTTTATGGTTGAATGTCGCAGATTATTATATCTTCCCGTTAAGAAGAAGATAGTGTCCTTGCTTCTCCCTACCAAAGCAGAGGCGATAATTTCTCTCATCTTCGAATCTACCGGGCGGGAAAGAACAAAACGATGTCCGGTTGTACCCCAAAGGTTTGCCACACCATAAGGAGAAATAACTTCTAACTGCACTCTCTCTACTGCTTGTGAGGGAAGATATCCACCTTTACTATTCTTTGCTTCTTCTAATGAGCAGCTAAGAATCGAGGAAACTGCTCTCGCAATTTCCGGAACCTGGCTGGAAACAATTCCTAATTCTAAATCTTCTTCTTCAAACGAGACAAATCTCTTTGCCGTTGGGTTTAAGCTCTCAGGGTAATGGAGATAAGAGTCCCTTAGCACATCTGCTTTAATAAAACGGTTTTCTGAATTGAGGTTTATGTATTTGGTATTCAAATCATTTGCAGTAACTGTTGGCATTCTTATTTCACCTCAAACATTTTCTGAATTGATTTCAACGCTCTTACTCGAATCTCTTCCGGAACTGTTACTTCTGGTTGCTCTGTCTCCAGCGCTTTCAAAATTTTATGCAAGGTAATCTTGGCCATGTGCTGGCAGGCAATCGCGCAAGTACGCACGAATTCAATCTGCGGAAATTCATTCTGCATATTGGCGGTCATCTCGCATTCTGTGCCAAGATAGACTCGTTTCAACTCCGGATGTGATTGAATATATTTTATCATCGCCGAAGTGCTGCCATGAAAATCTGCTTCTTTTAAAACATCAGGATGGCATTCCCAATGTACTAATACGGCGGTAGCAGGATCGCCCCTGTCAAGCTTAAAATCATGGCGAATATTTCTGACCATCTCGACAGTAATTTGCGCATGCACTTCACAAGCGCCGTGCTGTTTATCATATTTTCCAGGATAAATCAGATCAAGTGTACTGTTCTGCTGCTTAAGCTCTTCCTGCAGATTTGCCCCCATCAGAGAGTCAGGCAGAAAAATAACTTGGTTTGTTCCAAATTCTTTCGCGGCATGCTCTACTACTTTCAACCCATTGGAAGAAGTACAGCAATAATCTGCTTCTGCTTTGGCATCGGCGTAAGAATTGATGTACAGCACTACTGGCAGCCCCGGATATTTTTCTTTATATTTTCGTACATCTTCTCCTCTAAATGGATCAGCTAAACTACACCCTGCTTTCAGGTCAGCGATCAAAACTTTCTTCTCTGGATTAAGAATCTTTGCCGTCTCCGCCATGAAACGAACTCCATCAAAAAGAATGATCGGCTTATCTGATTTTGCAGCATACTGCGCTAATTGTAATGAATCTCCTCTTTCCCCTTCTCCGGAAAGATGATACACTAACGGAGCCATGTAATTGTGTCCGAGGATCAGAACATCTTTTTCATCGCGCAACTGCAAAATACGTTGAATGATTTCCTGATGTGCTTGAAAATCAAGATGCTGATCTGCGCTGCTGCGATGCAAAGCTTGTCCTATTCTGGTCAAATCATTGTCTGCAGTCATATTTTGCTGCGATAGGGCCCATCTTTTTTAGTTTCGACCACTCTTTCCCCATACCAATTATCCACCACATACTCATGCGATCCAAAACAAATTTCAGGCATCTCTGTACGGGAAAATAACTTGGCATCTAAAGCATCATCTCCCCCTTGCAAAGTTCCTCCAACAACTCTGCCCTCATAAAAAAGAACGATTTGGTTTCCTTTCCCTGCCACTTTAGGCATAGGCGCAGTAGTCTCAAGAATCTTGTTGATAACAATCACCAAACCTGTCTCTTCTTCCACTTCCCGTATCGCTGCTGCTTTAGGATCTTCATACTCATTCACAAAGCCGCAGGGCAGGCACCAACCTCCTTTTTGAGGATCATATTTGCGCTTGACTAAGACAATCTTATCTTCTACCGGCACGATCACTGCTGCAACGGGAACAGGATTGTTATAGTGCGTGAATTTGCAGCTTAGACAGCCGGCAAATTGGTGGCCATTATCATTTACAGAAGTAAGCCCATTGCCGCATCCCGGACAAAAATTGTAGTTTACCATATGTTTTCCTCCATAATTATTTATCTTAATTTTTCTCTTTAATTTTCACCATTAAATACTTTGTGAAAGTGAATTTTTCTACCCTACAATTCCTCCAGCAACGGCATATATCCAGCAGACGGTTGTAGCCATAGTGCATCAGGATTAATTTCTCGTAGCTTTCTTCCTAACTTCGTCAAATCATAATCTTCAGGACCAACAAAATCGCTGAAACATACGTAATGAGCGCTATCTTCCGCAGCAGCGTTGCCTCCGAAACTAACATGGCGCAATTCAGGAAATTTTGATGACATAGCTAAGGATAGCAACCCCTGATCAGTAATGTTATTATTCTCTATTCGCAGCATTTTTAAATCTTTGACTGAATCAGAACTGGCAAGCAGAGCTAGATCATTATCGCTCATTTTCTGATCAGCTTTCAAGTGTTTACCATCAAGGTCTAAATACACGATTCCTTGCAGAGAACCTGAAGCGATCAGTTCTGGGAAAAGACCGCCATAATTCTTCAATGATAAATAACGCATCGGTGCTGCGGAGTATATTTCCCTAAAATTATCCAAAAAATAAGAGGTATCAAGGGTGATCATTTCTACAGATCCGCGAAAGAAATAAGGCCTAAAGTCTTTTACTTCCGGGGGGACCCACTTTTTGAAATTAGTAGGTGCTGAAGATAATTCCTCTGCTTTTTGCCGTAATTGGTTGTCAGTCATAGAAGGTAAATCTAGGCCGTCAAGGCGATCCAGATTATACAATAAACGATCTGCTATGAAGAATGCATCCAAAGCAATCGTATAATCATCAGTGGATCCCGAGAATGCTTTTAACCGATCTGATGGAGGCAATCGATCCAGGTTATTGATCACTAAATTCTTTAGTGTAGGAAATAATTCTTTTCCTAGATTTCTACCCATCAACTGCATAGCAATAAATGCCGCTCTGGCTGGATCTTGTTCTACTATTGAAGCTGCGTATTGATAGCGCAATTCATCCGAATGAAGATTGTTTCTGTTGACGATGTCGGTGTAGGTTATCATTTTCAATACGACCTCCTCCCTTTCTGCACCTGAGTATCGCATCTCTTACAATAGTAGTCACATTCACTAACAAAGGTGCCACGACGCTCCCCTTCCATCGGCCTGCCTACTATAACCCCATCACAAGTTTGACAATCATAGCCTACAACTATATTCCGTTCCTCTCCATCGTCCCAAGAAAAATGCAAGGGCCTTTCACTTTCACAATGAGGAAAGATTTTAAAGAATTCCTCTTTCGACAAAACTCTCTCTTCTAAGCCTACTGCCTTGGCTTGTGAAGAAGTGACTCTTTCAACATTAATCTCTTCTGTTCTTACGTTCTTCCCTGCTCTTTTAGAAAACACCTTTTCAATATCATATGGATTTCCTTTGGCATAACCTATTACCCTATCAAAATCCTCTTCTGCAACCCTTACCGCATATATTCCCTGAAATCGTACTTCTCGTCTTTCTTCTGCCATACTCTTTCCAAACCCACCAAAAATATATATTTTCCCCTAATATTATAATAATTAGCTAATATATTATTATTTCACAAAGATTTAAATAAAATCACCCATAAAAATCATCATGCAGCGCAAAGTCATCCAACAAGGGCCTAGTACGTTAATGGTCTCCCTCCCCAGCAAATGGATCAAGGAGAATAACATCAAGAAAGGAGACGATATTAACCTCGATCTTCTCAACAACCAACTGGTCATCTATTCCCAAAAAACGCCAGAAGAAAAGAAAGCCACTCTTCACCTCAAGAACAAGGAAGAATACCTTGATAGGATGCTGATGAGTCGTTATCGGGAAGGATACAACGAGATTTACATCAAATATGATGATTCTGATACTATTAATAGTATTCGTGATACCTTGCGCTTCCTGCTAGGATTTGAAATTGTTGATCAAACCGCTAACTCCTGTACGATCAAAAATATTTCTGAAGGTTCTGACGAGGATTACACCACCATGTTCCGGCGCATGTTCCAGATTATGTTAACCATGAGCGACTCCTGCCTGCAATACGCTAAAACCGGCGATGAAAGGCATCTTAAAACTGCTGTTGACCTACGCGAAACGCTCACCAAACTGGAACAATTCAATTTACGCTTGATCAACAAGCAAAATAATTTTTCCCTGCAAAAAAAATCGCTCGAATTTTTCTATGTATGGAACATCGCTACCATAGGTAAATCTTGGTCTTCCTTAGCAAAAAAGCCCCTTTCTAAGAAATTGAAAATCTCCACAGAAGATATTGAATTTATGAAAGAAGTGACTAGTTTTGCCCGGGAATTTTACGAAGTATATTACGATAGAGACAAAGATAGACTGCTCAAGATGAAAAGCAAGCTCTACACCTTACGGCCGATCGGCGCATCATTGCTGGAAACCAGTAAAAACAAATTAGTTATTTTCTATCTGCTCAAACTTATCAACAGGATGTATGAAGTGACTCTTTCTTTTGATATCTAAATCCGAACCTTCTGTTCAACCATAACAATACATTTAAACTGTTAAAGAATCTAATCTTCATGAAAGTTCGCATCAAGCGCATGGACAAAGATCTTCCCTTACCGCAATACAAAACCAAAGGCGCTGCTGGATTTGATTTTTATGTTCGTGAGGCTACTACTGTTCCAGCTAAAGGATGGGCCAGGGCTCCGGCCAATACTATTGTGGAAACGCCGCCAGGCTATGCGCTCAAGATTATGGCCAGAAGCAGTCTCGCTAAAAACTATCCCGGCATTTTCCTTGCCAATAGCGTGGGCCTGGTAGATGCTGATTTTTGCGGCCCTAACGATGAAATTCTGATCTCATTATACAATATGACTGATAAAGAAATTACCATAAGCCGCGGGGAAAGAATTGCCCAAGGAATTTTCGTTAAGTTTGAACGTGCTGATTTTGAGGAAGTAGATGAAATTGAAAGCAAGGATCGAGGAGGATTTGGAAGTACAGGATTGAAATGAATATTAAATATTTGACTTCTTTGCATAATCTTGGCGGAAAGCATCGAAAGCATTAATCGCTCTGGCCAGTGGCTCTTCTTCCAAACACAACCCATCACAGAGCATCATTTTCCGATACCCGACATCGTATAACCAAGCCAGTTCTAAAAAATCAGCGCAATCGGGAACTTCTTTCTCTACCAACGACAACAGAATCCGTGATCCTACCCATGCTTCAGGATCTTTTTCTGCAATTAATTTCAATGCAGCAGGTATTTGGTGCGGCACATCCAACTCTACGTAAAGATCGCCGCGAGCAGCCATTAAGGAAAGATTTTCCTGTTTCTTAAATTCTTTAGCAACATATTGCAAGCCTTTCTTATTTTCAATTTTTGCAACAACTTGCGCATCACCAACGTACTCCCGAAATTCATCAATGTCTCGCTGACTTTCAACATAGGAAAGAAAGAAATTGGTAAACCCATATTGGCGTGCTTTGGCTATTTTGTCCTTTTCCAGTTCAGTAAACAAGTCCCCTTCAACTTTAAGCGAACGATCACGAATATGGAGAGACTCCCCCACTTTGACATCGAATTCCGGACCATATTTCCGGCCGTCGCAGAAGATCAAACGTGTTCCATCTACAACTTCTTCCAACAAAGCCGGATCTTTTGCTTCTTTAAACAAAACTACCGTCGGTGTTTTAACTTGGATAGGATGATTAAGCACTAACTCTAAATGGTCGTTGTCAGGGATTACATCTTGCACTCGTAATTGTCGCCCCTTGATATCAAAATATAAAGGGACGGTATAAGGGAGGGCTTTTGCTATCTCTAACTCTTCTACTAAAGCACCACCTTTTACCATAGCGCTGTTCAGACGGATAGCGTTGAGCCGCCCATCCCTCGAAAAACGATTGAAATGAGGGAAAGATGGCCACAACGTTACCGAAAGCTCTAAATCAGTTTTCATTATCGCCGCAACACTGATTTTCCTTTGCCCAGTTTTTTCACTGTTTTCTCGGGCAGATCATGGATAGTGTGCAGCGTTTTCAATACTGTTTTCACCTGCTCAGGTTTCTGCCTTTCTTTTAACTCTTTCTTGAAATAATCTATACGCGACGTTTCTTTCGCTAAGATTCCAAAAATGACATCAACCACGCGGGCAGCTTCGGGAAGCATGGCGATATGATCCGCTCCCAGATAAGATGCCCACTGCGCTTGGATTCTTTGAGTGGTCGGGTCTGAGTCTGATCCACTGCCGCTTCCATACGGTTTACTGATCAGATACACGGCAGATTTTCGCTTCAGTTCTTCAAAAACAGCCGTGGTAGAAAGTTTCCCTTCTAATGACATCCCCATCAATGTTTTTGCCTGATCCGGATTCACAAAATCATATAATCCTTCATCGCCAATAAAGATGGTGATTGGCTTCACGGCATTAGGCATCTCCACCTGCCGGGCATAATAAAGAGCAGCAAGATCGTAACTTTCGCATTGTTGTCCGCCGCCATTGCCTTCGATGATCAATTCTTTTAGTGTTTTTTCTAAATTTTTTCCTGAAGTAAATTTTCTGACCTGAAGGGGATAGTTGTCAGAATAGGCATCGCCTACCGCAGCGAAACTGATTTCCATATCTTTTCCAAGATATTCTTTCCCTTCAATTTCAAGATACGGCAATTTAGAAAACATCACTGCCGGCCAGTCGCCCATGGAGCCCGTTACATCACAGATGATGGTTAAAGGGTTGGTGCTTTCCGTCCGTAATGACGGTTCAAGAAGATCTGTTTTTGTTTTTCCTGTAGTTAATGCATCACTATAGCTTCTCCCTACATGAGCATCATACGCTTTACGCGCATCTTTAAAATCATGGCCGCGCCATGGTCCTGGATCATAGTTTCCTGCTTCTGACATAATTTCAACCTCCTCATGCACCCGGTAAGGGTTTCATGTTTGAATGCCTTCTCCCAAATACGTCCATACGCAAAGCCCTGATGGTTTCATTGAGATCTTCTTTTTCCCAATTTGGACGCGAGAGAACATCATATACGATTAAACGTTTAATGAAATCACACAGTTTATCTGGGACCGCAGTCGGAACTTTTTTCCGCCCTACATCTCCACCTAGAGCATAAATCATAACCATGCCTAAACTAAAAAGATCTGATTCAGGAATGAGTGTTCCAGTACCTTTCTCCTGCTCCGGCGGGGCAAAAATGGGGGTGTATCCTTTATTACTGGTATCTTTAGTGGGTCTAATCAAAGAAAGTCCGTAATCGACTAAAACGATTTGGTGTTCTGCCGGCTGGACGATAATATTTTGTGGCTTTACGTCGCCATGAACTACCCCCTGAAGATGCAAGAACATTAATACATTCAAAGTTCTTTCAGCAATCCATGCCACATGCTCAGCATCTAACCCTCCATGTTTTTCCACGATTTTTTCTAAAGTGGGGCCAGGAATATAACTCATGACTAAAGCTAAACTAGTATCTGGCAAACGAACAACGTCTCTTACGGCAGGAATACCATAATGACGCAGATCCCAAATGGAGGTAGCTTCCTGTAACAGAATTTCTTCATCTAAGGGTGAAACATCATCTCCTCGTTTGATGCAGACCGGTAACTTTGATTCTAGGTGTTCGGCCTTATATGTTTTTCCGAAACCACCTTCCGCAATCAATTCTAGAACTTGGTAGTTCCCAACCATCTTTCCAACTAAGTTGCTGTAATCGTTATCACGGACAGAAGAGTTTTTACTTCGTAACGTTACGTCATACTCAGCTCTTTTGTCTTCATCTAACAGAATTCCTTTTGCTGCATTCAATGCTTTGGCGCGGCGTTCATCTCCACCAATCTTATCTGGATGATACTGTTTTATCAAACTCCGATATGCAGCCTCAATAACTTCCGATCGTGCACGTGGACTAATTTCCAATAATTCGTACAGATTGCCTACGGAAGCATCGTTCTTAGCCATTATATATTCAACTCCAAGGTTTCATTTTTATCATTTATGGTGAAGGAATCTATATTTCGCACTTTCTGATACTCAAACACTCTCTGATACTCAGCGGCTGCTCCCCAGTAATCTTTATCTAAGAGGAGTCTGTCACCTTTCTTTTCTGCAGCAATGATTTCCTGTCGCAAGTCTTCATCCAGGGTTGTTTTGGTCATGGTTTTCCTCCGTTTGATTTTGAAAAAAAGAAAAAAATGTTTAGTTAGCCTATTTTATTGTCGCAGCCAGCAGTTCATCCAGCGAGGTTAAGGTCATTTTTGCTACTGCTCTTTCTCTTGCTTCTGGCAGCAAAGCCTGATACAATTCCACTAGTCGTCCAGTCTCTGGAGCATTTGCAGTAGAGACTATGTGCATCTTGTTAACATTCATCTCCCGTTTCACATAACCATTAGCTACGTTGGAGATGTAGGTCTTAGCAATTTGCGCTGGCGTCATATCATCCTTTATACCTACTGCGTAATCTATCGCCAGACCTTCAGACGTATCTCGCACCAGACCGAAGTATTTACCTCCTGTGGTTGCCACAAGTGCGTATGTTGGGCCCGTATTTACAGGTGCTAATTCTCTTTTTGGTTCTGTCATTTTTTACCTCCGTTTTTTTAATATTGATTGATCGCCTTTGTTCTTTCTGAGTTTTCCTGTTTCTTTGGAATGAGTGCTGTTCCGTAAACCATAACCCACTTAATGTTCCCACTATATTCAAAAAATGTCCCCACAATTGCCTCCGTCCCGGCTGGAGGATTAAGATTTAAATTAAAACGGTGGTCAGAATAACCATGAGTACCAACCAGAACATACTCGTCTACTCTTTTTCCAATAGAAGCACAATATTCAGACGCAGATACAGTTAATATCTTCTCCAAAGGAATCTCTTTTTTTTCTTCCACCATTCTTCCGTTTCCTCCAGATCTTCTTCAGATCTAATTATCATCAAGCAAACCACTAATATATACTCTTGGCTCTTACAACACGTCAAGTACATACAATACATACTTTCACTAAGCTTAAATAGGAGAACTGACCACGAATAAAGAAGATGGTTACAAATTGTAACCGGTTGAGATTAAGGGCAGGTACAAAATGTACGCACCCTTTTCAACTATCGACAATTTGTCGACAACTGAAATTATTACTGCTAATGGAAACCAGAAAACTTGTCAAATCCGGCTTATCCAGTCACGTAGTCGCGTTGCCGCACGATTTCATCCAAGATAACAAGCTTCGGAAAGGAGATACAATTTATATCCATAAAAAATCGCCGCAGATCTTAGAACTTAGCATAAAACCAGAATCACAAAACAAAAATCTAAAAAATGGCATCAAAGAGATCCATATAAAAAATCGTTCTATGCATTACATTCAGAGAGAAATCATTAAAGCGTATATCAACAACGCGGATGAAATTGTGATTTATCTCAACAATTCTTCCGAAGCCAAGAAAATAAAAGAATACATCAGCTCTCTAGTAGCTCTTGAAGTCGTACAAGAAGACAATAAAAAAATAGTGGCCAAAGATTTTCTCAATTATAAGGACAAAGAAGTTGAACGTACTTTGAGAAGAATCGAACATATCGTCTGTTCCATGATCCAGGATCTGAAGGACATCGAGAAAGATGAGCCTTTGGCCCAAATAATCGTGGAACGGGATAAAGAAGTTAACCGGTTAAGCTTCTTGGCGATGAGAATTCTTTTTGTCGCTGCCACCAACCAGGAAGTTTCAAGCACTTTACAATTAAATTCCTCTTCCATCCTGCGCTTATGGAACACCAACATGCATTTGGAAAAAATAGGGGATTGCGCAAAAAGATTAGGAAAAGAATTAGGCGACATGAATAAAACTTCTTATCCTAAGAAAAAATTGTATGCTATTTTAGATCAATTGGTAAGCCATTACAAAGAAACATTTGCGGCCATCCATAAAAATGACCAGGAACAGCTTGATACCAGTATTGAACAACGGTTCGAGCTGCTCAAAAATCTCGATTCTTTCATCGAAGAAAACCATTCGATTTCTATCTCGAGAGTTATATCCCAGCTAAAGCAGATATTATCCCATTTAAGCGACACTACCAGGATATATAGATTCTGTCAAGAAAATTAAGATACTGGACCACCATAATTCTTTTAAAATCTTCTAATTGGATGTAATCATGGGTTCCTCGCTTCGAAAACATATTATCACCCTTTCAGGAACGCCTTGCTCCGGAAAATCAACTTCTAATACTATTTTAGCCCAAAGACTGGACTACCAAACCTATTCGTTAGGATCAGAAGTAAAGAGACGCGCCTCGGAACTGGGCATAGAACCAGAGCAATTTTACAAACAAAACGAAATAGAAATTGACGGCAAAATACAGTCGCTGGACGACTACCTGGATGGTTATCAACAAGAGCTAGGAGAAGAAAAAGAAAAATTTATTCTTGATTCCAGGTTGGGATTTTATTTTGTCCCGCAATCTTTTAAAATTTTCCTCTCCTGCGATACTGAGGAAGCCGCAAAAAGGAGCCACCAGACCCGGGGACATGAAAGACTTTACCAAAGCGTTGAAAAGGCAA
>Ga0209542_10010051_pt1 | contig 17190 bp, 15 predicted proteins | sample RifCSPhighO2_01_FD_184028 | JGI IMG/M metagenome (GOLD analysis project Ga0209542, IMG submission 184028) | Soil microbial communities from Rifle, Colorado - Rifle CSP2_plank highO2_0.1 (SPAdes) (version 2) | ecosystem: Environmental > Terrestrial > Deep subsurface > Rock core/Sediment ...
CCCCACAAAACCAATGGGCGGCACTTCGTGCCGCCCACCGATTCGGCGGTCAAAAACCGGAAAGTCTAATTCTGGAGCGGGTGATGGGAATCGAACCCACGTACTCTGATTGGCAACCAGATGCACTACCATTGTGCTACACCCGCAAGTTTTGTCTAAGATTCGGCCCGCGAATCTTAGACAAAACTTGCGTCCAGCGCCGCGGAGCAAAGCTGGATACATGAAAACTTGAGTTCTTTGAACCGAGGTTGACTTGTGCCTGGGAGGTGAGTTGAACACCTGACGCTCGCCTCTTCAGGGCGACGCTCTACCGCTGAGCTACCCAGGCATTATTTCTAAAGGATGAATGGCTTTTCGTTGTTTCTGAAGATAAGGCAATCCATACTCCTTATCTTGTTCAAGGGCTTGCTGTATGGTACGATATTTTCTGGGTAAAAACAAGAGATTGTCTTGATAATACATGGTTTTGGCAAGGGTTTTGCTGTCGCCTTTCGTATATTCAAGATTACATACGCCAGTCCCTTTGTGGAGGTAACCTTTCACCTTATACTGACAGGAAAGGCATTCTTTCAGCCAAGTAATAAAATGCTTACTTGCAGAGGCAAACGACATTTTAAATCCAAAACTTTTGGGCCATCTTATATCACGAAATGTATAAAATGTGCCATCTCCATCGTATACTCCTCGAAGAAAATCAGGGAAGAATCTTACGGGCACATCTACCATCTGTATAATTTTTGATTTTGCTGGCATGAGGCCAATATCCAAGAGAAACTGATAAAATAACTTGTCTCCAAACGATAAAAAGAAATACTTCTTTTCTTTCTCCCCTCCACGAGCATGAGGGATTGGCCGATTAGTAATTTGTAATGCCTTTTTGAAAATATTAATAAGCTCAATTTCTTTTGATGAAAAACAGATATGTCTTTGATCAGATGAGAGATTCCCGTCCGAAGTGAGAAGCCCAATTGCGTAAGCAAAGTTTGAATTCCATTGTATGCGTATTTTCCCTTGATTTGGTCTGCTCATAGGTATCTTTTCATTGAGATTGTAACAAAATCAGCGAGATGAAGCAACTCTGCAAAGAAAAATATTCGGAGACGACATGTCGTCTCCGAATTTTCATTTGCTATGCTTGATTGGCGATTGCGGCGAAATAGTTTTCAATCACCTCTCGGTAGGTGTTTTCAAATTCAAAATCGGGTGTGTCCTCTCTGCTTATCCATCGGGATGCCCGATGCTCTTTGCTTAAGATAATTTCTCCGCTTTTGAAGATACACCGATATCCGGCGAGCAGAAGGGGAATAGGATACGATAGGTTTGGCAGACGAATCCATAGGGTAAATGGCTGTTCGATTTGAACAACCATATCTGCTCCGAGTTCTTCTGATAGTTCGCGAAGCAATGTGGTTTCGGGTGTAGTTTCTCCTTGCTGGATTTTTCCTCCCGGTAATTCCCAAAGTCCCTCGGGGTCTTGGAGAATAAGGAGTTGGCCTTGTTCATTGCGGATAAATGCCTTGATGCCCACATAGAAACTTTGATCAGGTATGCGCATAAAACCTCCTCAATTTGTCTTCTGAATCGGTCGGGCAAAAATCGGAAAGTTTATCTTGGTGGGCGATGAGGGGCTCGAACCCCCGACCTTCTCGGTGTAAACGAGACGCTCTGGCCAACTGAGCTAATCGCCCGCGAATTATGGGAATTTAAAATCCAGAAAAGAGAATCAATTTGTATCAATTATGCTTTTCGATTTTTGAGACTGTATATTTCAGCCATTGACCTGCCGGGTCAATTTCAAAAGAAAAGCTGTATTCGGGATGTTTTGCTTGAATTTTTCCGCAGATTTGATAAAGCTCATCAGGAGTGGCTGCTTCTGTAAAATAGACAGGTTTCCCATCCACGCGCTCAATGATATCAAGTTTTCCATCTGGTTGAATGCGGAAAGTTTCAGAATAAGGGTTAATGGCCCGCAGTATATCTTCGAACAGATAGCCAGGATCTTTTTCGATAGCATCTCTAACTTTCTTTTCTTCTTTCTTTTTTTCTTCCTCCTCTCTGCGATGTGCCGTTTCAGTTGTTTCGCCAGGGCGAAATTCTACGCGCGCAAAGGAGGAATTAGAATGTGATGGGCCGAGTGAGGATCCCCCCATAACAAAATTATCTCCTTCTACTTTTGGAGTTAGTCCTTCTTCCAAGGGTCCTTCTTTGAATGGATTTTCAGGAGCCATTTTTTAAAAATTATGTTTATTATTTCCTATGGTGCTCTATTCTTGAATTAGTCCGAACCGCTTTCGCCGCCTGCGGCGGCGAGGAATTCCCTCCGCGAAAATTCGGAAAGGCGGCGGAGCCGCACCGCTGATTCAGTAGAATCACCTCATTTAGAAAAATGACCTACTGGGTGCTGGGTGACAATTTCAAGTTTTTCTTTGGCGGCATTTAAATCAAGATTTCACTATTTCACTTTTAGTGAAGAAAGAATTTTTACAAAAAATTCTTTCTCTTGATTCGGAGGAATGATGTCGGAAAGATTGAGATATGTTTGGTAGTCTCCGTTGATGGGACTAAATTCGGAGATAAAGGAGCGATTAACAACCAAAGTCTTGGTCGATGACATTGGAAAATAATAAGTGTATCGTCCACATCCTTCTGCGCCACTTGTTATCTGAAATCCGTTCAAGGAGCCAGCGTTAAACCTGTCAATGAATCCTTCGGACAATTTGAGGGTATTGTTCTCAAAAAAATTCTTAACAACATAGTCTGAACCTTCGTTAGTTTGCACCGCATCTTTTAAATTCTTATTAGAAACCATGAGAGAAACACCGAAGTCAGAAAGTTTTACTAGTGGCGGTGCGTCGCCCTTAAAATCACATGGGTTAGTATGTTTGTAAACAATGGAGTGATTTAGAGTAATAGTTTCTCCCTCTTGTTTCGCTGAAATTAAAGATGGATATTCAAATTCAAGAGAAGCACCAGAATACTTTTCCCATCCTTGGTTATTGGTCTGAGACGACGGAGGAGGGGTTTGAGTGGTATTTACTGGCGGAGTCTGCTGTGGGGGAAGATTATTTGACGTTTGGGTTTCGCTTGTTGGAGTTGGCGACTTCTTCACTAACGCAAAATATCCAACCGCTCCAGCGAGAATGACTACTAAAACTATCAAAACAATATTTGCAAAACCTTTTTGATTGTTCATATCCATATGTTTATTAGTTAATAATTTTCGACTTTATGATTAAAAAATTTTCTTCCCCCCCAAAATGCGAAATCGTGAATTCGTTTTTACCCCCAAAATTGAATACGAATTAGTCGCCGAGCGAGGCGAGGCGAACCTTTCAAGCTTGCAATTTCCTACGTGGTGCGCGGGAGAGGAGTTGAACCTCCAAGCCCTTACGGGCGCTACCACCTCAAGGTAGTGTGTTTGCCGTTTCACCACCCGCGCGTGGCTAATGGTTCAAGTATAGCAGAAATATTATTCTTTTCCTTTTTCCTCGATAGGAGTTTCTGTAGATGGAGATTCTTCCGATGTTGCTTGCTTTTGGATATCTGCAATTTGAGCTGCAGGGGACTGGGAATGTTTTGCGCCTCCCATCACTTTTGCTTTTAATCTTGCTTTGCGTCCTTTTGCATCTCGAAGATAATACAATTTTGCGCGGCGGACTTTCGATCGCTTTACCACTTCGATTTTTTCAATCACGGGAGAGTGCAAGGGGAAGATGCGCTCCACGCCTACTCCGCTGCTAATTCTGCGCACAGTAATGGTCCCGGTAATACCTGTGCCATGCTTCTCTGCGATTACAATGCCTTCAAAAAGCTGAATACGCTCTTTGTCTCCCTCTTTGATGCGTTGATAGACACGAACAGTGTCTCCGGGCCGAATATCAGGAATATTTTCTTTTAAAAACGGTCGAAGCAATGATTGGATGTTGAGATTCATACGTTTAATTTTAGGGGTTTCAATGTGAAATTGGATTGAGTTTTGCAAGAGTTTCCTTTAAATCTGCGGGAAGCTCGGCAGTAAATTCTTTGATCGTTCCATCAGGGTAGGGGACTTTGAGAGACGAAGCGTGCAGAAATTGCCTCTGAAGCCCCTCGGGTGTCGGCTGATTTTTAAATTGATACAGCTTGTCTCCCGCTAAAGGATTTCCCAAGAAGGCCATGTGCGCTCTGATTTGATGCTTTCTTCCGGTTTTGGGAAAAGCTTTCACTAAAGTATATTTGTTGCCTTTTTTGTCTTCGTATCGTCCGCGAAGCTCAAATTCTGTGGTTGCTTCTCTTGATCCTGGAGGAATATTTTCGCTCCATGGGCTTGCCTTTTGTTTTCTTCGGTCAGATGGGGAACGGCTCATCAACGTGTGGATTGTTCCTTTTTCCTGCTTGATGGAGCCCGCAGCCAGACAAATATATTGTTTTTCTACTTTGCGTTCTGCAAACTGCTTTTGAAAAAAATCAAATGCTTCTGCGGTTTTTGCAACTAACAATACGCCGGAAGTATCTTTATCGAGGCGATGGATAATGCCATATCTGCGCTCGTTTCCCAATTGTTTTTGATTCGGAAACCGTTCTGCAAGCAAAGAACCCACTGTTGTTTGTTCTTGGTTCTCTAACCAAACCGGCAAACCGGCTGGTTTGTCAATCACTATAAGAATACCATCTTCTAAGATTATTTGCAAGGATGGCTGGATCATGGAAAAAAGCACAGAAAGCGGGTCAAAATTTCTTCTTCAGAATTAATGTGTGGAAGATTGCTTGAGACCAGGGAGGAGATACTTTCTATCAAGTGCGATATGCCATTTGAGAATATGCTTTTGTTCGAGGATGTAGAGAAGATTGTTGATCAGAAGATAGCTTCCGGCGATGCCCAGAGCAAAGAGAAAACGCTCCATAAGAACAATGGGGATTAGCGACTGCCAAACAAGCGCAGGCGTATGAAATGTATAAATCCACAGCATTCCTCCTACTGCGTGCGCGGTAAATGTGGCTCCAAGAGCGCGTGCCAGCAGAAAACGATCTCGGAAGAAGTACGCAATCATTGGGATGGTCCAAAGCAAGGGGAAGTACCATACTGTTTGACCAATCGGATGAGCAATAAACGCGATCATTGCCACAAGAGGAACTCCCCATGAAAGGAGGATATTCTTGCGCGCGAACGCAAGCGTGGCAAAAAGAATAGGGAAAAAACGAATAATTGTCCCGTTGTCTAAAATGTCAGCTCCATGGATAAGAAAGTTGAAAAATTGCATTAAAAACACGGTAATGAGCCCGGGGACGCTTCCCAAAAATGCGCCGGCAATAGGAGCGAAGGCGTCATACATAGTAAATTTAGCTCCCGATCCGGCAAGATTGGTGAGCTGAATTTGCAGCGCGCCGAGGCCCAGCACAACGAACACTGCCATGAATGCAAGAGAGCGTTTGGTAAGATATTGTTTGAACATAGTAAGAGATAAGTTTGTTAAAAAATAGATGTTTGGTGGGCGGTAGAGGGCTCGAACCTCCGACCTTCACAATGTCAATGTGACGCTCTAACCAGCTGAGCTAACCGCCCGCGCGGGTGCCATTGCGCATGTGGGCATGCCTGGACTCGAACCAGGAACCACGCGTGTATAAGACGCGAGCTCTAACCATTGAGCTACATGCCCGGCCCTAGCGATTCTCCATCCTACGAGATTTTCGTTTCAAAATCAACTTTCCCCTTGTCGTCTGTAGCGAGTTCGCAGGGGGGGGATAACAGAATACTTTGAATTACGAAACCAGTAGGATATAGTTTTGAGAACGTTGGGAGCGCGACTGGCGCGAGCACCAGGAATTTTTCAGCAGAAAAATATCCGTGTTCTCAAAACTATATCCTACTGGTTTCGTAATTCAAAGAGAATACATCGGGCCGCAAGGGGTTGAAGTGCTGGAGGAGAACAGAGACGGGTATTATTTCCCGCGCTTTTTAGGAATTTTGGTTTTCCCCAGACCAACGATTTCCTCGAATTCTTCTCTTTCGATTGTTTCTTTCTGTACGAGCGCCTTGGCAATTTTATCTAATGTTTTGCGTTTCTGGCGGATAATTTGCTCCGCGGTTTTTTGAGCGGCTTCAATGAGCATATTGACCTCTTGGTCAATTTGAGTCGCAACAGTTTCAGAATAGTTTTTTTCTTCTATGGTGTTTCGTCCCAAGAATGGCGCGCGTTCTCGTTCTCCGAACACAACAGGCCCAAACGTTGTGGACATGCCGTATTCTTTCACGATATCGCGGGCGATTTGGGAAGCTTTTTCCAAATCATTGCTCGGCCCGGTTGTTACGTCGTTAAAAACGATTTTTTCAGCCGCATAGCCGCCAAGCAAGACTGCCATCTCATCAATGAATTCGGCGCGCGACTTGAGATGTTTGTCCTCGGTGGGAAGCTTGAGGGTATATCCGCCCGCGTAACCACGCGAAATAATCGAAATTTTTCGTACGGGATCCACCGTAGAAAGGGAAGCTGCAACCAGCGCATGTCCTGCTTCATGATACGCGGTAATTTCCTTTTCCTTCTTTGAAAGCACATGGCTTTTTCGTTCAGGCCCCAGAAGCACCTTATCAATAGATTCATAGAGTTCTTCCTGGAAAATCTGGGTTTTGTTTCGGCGCGCGGTTAAAATGGCCGCTTCATTCATGAGGTTTGCCAAATCAGCTCCCGAAAAACCCGGAGTGCGTTCCGCGATTTCCCGAAGTTTTATATTCGCGGCTAGGGGTTTGCCTTGAGCGTGAATCTGCAGGATTTGTTCCCGGTCGTTTACATCAGGCAAGTCGAGCATAATCCTGCGATCGAACCGGCCGGGCCTCAAGAGGGCTGGATCTAATACATCCGGGCGGTTTGTTGCCGCAATGACAATCTGCGTGTCATCGCGGTCAAATCCATCCATTTCCACGAGGATTTGGTTGAGTGTTTGTTCCCGCTCGTCGTGGCCTCCGCCAAATCCAAATCCGCGGGTGCGTCCGATGGCGTCCAATTCATCAATAAAGATAATTGAGCGGCCCGCTTTCTTCGCGGTTTGGAACAGATCGCGTACGCGACTTGAACCTACGCCCACGAACATCTCGATAAATTCAGAACCTGACGCGGAAAAAAACGATACACCGGCTTCATGCGCGACCGCGCGGGCAAGAAGTGTTTTTCCTGTGCCGGGAGGTCCTACCAACAAGACGCCTCGCGGAATTTTCGCTCCGATTTGCACATACTTTTTGGGGTTTTTCAAGAAATCAACCACTTCCTGCACCTCCTCTTTTGCTTCTTTGAGACCGGCAACGTCCTTGAAGGATACTTTTTGTTTGGCGGGATCTGCTCCAAAAAGTTTGGCGCGGGCTTTGGTGAAATCGAATGCCTGTCCGATTCCGGCTCTTGCTTGTCGAAACATCATAAAGAAAAAAAGCAAGAAAAGAAGGATGGGCGCAATGAGAAAAGAAAGAGGCCCAAGCCATGACATCAAGCCGCTTTCCTTGCGCGGCTCAATCTGAATTTGCTGAAGCTGATGCTGATCCACACCCAAATCCAGCATAACTTCTGAAAGCGTGCCTTGAGGTTCTTTGGTGGATTGTTTGACTATGCCATCACGATACGTGATGGTCATATTTGTTCCGCCCGTGATTACTATGCTTTGCACTTTTTCCTGGATGATATCTTGAGCGAGTTGAGACAGGGGAATGTTTTCGCTATGTGTGAGGGGTCCTGAAAAAAGGCCGAACAGCGCGGAAACCGCGAGAAGCAGAAGGACGACAATAAAAAAATTGCGTGAAATTTTTCTCATTGCTTTAAGTATAACCCATGAATGAGTATCTTTTCAACTTTGAGTTAGGAAACGAGTAATATATGAGGTTTTGAGAACACGGATATTTTTCTGCTGAAAAATTCCTGATGCCCCCCTTCCACCTCGCGGTGAGGGGCTCGCGCCAGTCGCGCTCCCAACGTTCTCAAAACCTCATATATTACTCGTTTCATAACTCACAGAAGGAAAAGAATTCGTTATTCGCGGCGCGTAATGAGAAAAAGCCCTTGCGGGCTGTTCTCTGGTTTTCTATGCTCAATATATGAGTTCGATTCTGATTCCATCTTTCTTGTTTGCCGTTGGTTCTACGATTGCGCTTCTTTGGCTGTATCAGAAGCTGAAGAAGTAGGATCGCTTGGAGAAGTTTCAGTTACCAACCGTAAACTCATGCGATGTTCGGCAGGAGTGATTTCAAGAATTTGGAATTTGTATGGTTGACCTTCTTCGATGGATCCTTCCATTTGTTGCTTGCTGGTAAATTCCGAAATATGGCACAATCCTTGAATCTGGGGTTCCACTTCCACAAATGCGCCAAATGGATTTATCTTGGTTACTTTTCCTTCAATGATGTCTCCTTTCGCATGCTTGCCTTCCATGCGTTTCCATGGGTCTTCTTTAAGCGCTTTCAGGGAAAGGGAAGCGCGTCCTTGAGATAAATCCACGATTTTTGCTTTGACTTTATCTTCCACCTTTAAGAATTGCGCGGGGTCTTCGATGATTTGCCAATCAATTTCAGAGATATGAATAAGCCCCTCAATTTGTTCTTGCTCCTGACCCTCCACCGCTTCTTTTTTTGAGGGGAATTTTACAAACGCTCCAAAATCTACGACGCCGGTAATTACTCCTTCCACCACGTCTCCCACGCTGTACGCCGCGAGCATTTCCTTGACTTTGCTGCGTTCTTTGGAGCGCTCGGAGAGAATGATCTTCTCTTCCTTGGGATCAAGATCAAAAATTTGCACTTCCAAATCCTTGCCCATAAAGCTTTGAAGCGCGCGCAAAATCTTTGTCGCGTCCCCGTCTTCTACGCGGGGATAATGTTCTTGAGAGAGTTGAGAAACAGGCAAGAATGCTTGAATTCCGTTTAGTTCAGCCAAAAGTCCGCCTTTGTTGGCGCCAATGATTTTGACCGGGAATACTTCTTCGCTTGCTTTTCTTAATTTAAGAGTGTCCCATGTAATTTCGCGGCCAGCTTCCTTTACGGAAAGCTCTACATACCCTTTCTCGTTTTCCAAATCTACGATCTTCGCGGTGATTTTATCGCCTGGTTTTACCGAGCGGAGCATGGTTTTCTCTTCCATAAACTCGCGCCCGTAAATAACACCGGTGCCTTGGGGTCCAAGATCAACATACACGGCTGATCTTCCGATATCGAGCACAAAGCCCTCGACAATATCTCCCACCTTGAGCGGTTTGAAAGAAAAAATCCTTGCTTTTTCCTGGACATCTGTTTTTGTCATATTTTCTATGCTACAACATTCCGCAGAGCTTTTCAAGACCGTGACTTGCGAAACCAGTGCATATAAGGTTTTGAGAACACGGATATTTTTCTGCTGAAAAATTCCTGGTGTTCGCGCCAGTCGCGCTCCCAACGTTCTCTAAACCTTGTATGTGCTAGTTTCGCAAGCCAAAGTTTCAAGAGGTTTGTGAATGGTGCGGGAAAAGAAGGCCATCAATTCGAATTGTAATTCGCCGTTGTTATTAGATTGATTAGTTGACGTAGCTACTGAAAGATTTACAATGAATCATAATGAGAGAAAAGAAATCGAAAACGAAAAAAGATTCAGAGCTTTCCCATCAAGATATTATTCGGCATTTTGACGAAAAGACCGAAGAAACAAAGCGGCATTTTGATATTGTTGCCGAGGATTTGACATCAAAAATTCAAGTTGTTGCGGAGTTGGCTTCAAGCATACCAAGCATAAAGGAAATGGTGGGGAAGAATAGCGAAGATATAGAAGGTCTCAAAATGGATATGGAAGTTGTAAAAATGGATGTGGGAACTCTAAAAACAGATGTAAGAACATTGAAAACGGATGTAGGAGTTTTGAAGACAGATGTGGGAAGTTTGAAAACGGATGTAGGGACATTGAAGACAGACGTAGGAGTTTTGAAAACAGATGTGGGAACTCTAAAAACAGATGTAAGAACATTGAAAACGGATGTAGGAGTTTTGAAGACAGATGTGGGAAGTTTGAAAACGGATGTAGGGACATTGAAGACAGACGTAGGAGTTTTGAAGACAGACGTGGGAATTCTGAAAACGGATGTAGGAACATTGAAGACAGACGTAGGAGTTTTGAAGACAGATGTGGGAAGTTTGAAAATGAATATGGAAGCGGTCAAAATAGATGTGGAAGCTATCAAGATAGATACGGGAGCGATGAAGATGGACATTCAGCTTATCAAACAAAATCTCAAGCGCAAGGTGGATATTGAAGAATTTGAAATGCTCGAACGGCGAGTCGCGGCATTAGAGAGCAATCGCAGTAAATAATTCAAGAACTACGAAAGAATTAGCGAATTGTTTTGCGAGATTGCAATGAAAGTGTATAATAAATACATCATTCAAAAGATAGAATCAACCCCATGAACTCCCTCAAGCCCCTTCTCTTCGGTCTTGTTCTCGGCTTAACGCTTGCTCTAGGTTTCACCGTCTACGCGACATGGAGTCCTCCAACAGAGCTTCCTCCGAATTGTACGGCAGGAAATCCAGGATGCGATGCTCCCTTGACTGGCAACGGCACCGAGGAACATCTTCCGTATTACATAAGCGCGGGCACACTTGCTGATTCTCCCTTGGCTCGAGGGTTTGATACTTCAGACACTCTCGTAGGATTGATCACCGATCCCGGCATGGGATTGGTGGTGGACGGAAGATTGGAGGTGGACGGAGGAATGGCGGTAAGCGGGGATTTGAGCGTGGATGGGGATTTTGTGGCAGGCACAGCTTCAATCGCTGGCTCGTTCGTGATAGACAGCACAGGCACGCTTACCGCAGGAAACATTCCCTGGGCTCGTCTTTCTGGTCTTCCTTCATCTTGCCCCAGCGGGGAGTATGTTTCCGGAATAGGAGGAACTTTGACGTGTTCTGCGCCGGCGGGAACAGAGGGCGGAGGAGAAACATTGATTGAGCTTGCGAACTTTGATGCGAGTACCGCGGATAATTATGCATGGGTTGTTCCTGCGGAAGCAGTTCTTCTGCATATCGATGTTAGGGGGCCAGAGGGCGCAACAGGAGCAGAGAAGTGTTATGAATGGGAAGGAAACGATGGTAGTCGTCCATGCACCGCCGCGTATGGCGGTGGACCAGGAGGAAAGGGAGCTCGCGTACAGGCCCGGTTTAGTGGTTTAGAAGGAAGAACACTGTATATTAATGTGGGTAGTGTATACAGTAATAGAGGTGTGGATATTCGAAATGGTGGAAGTGCGCTTGCAAACCGTATTATAGTTGCGGGAGGTGGAGGAGCCGGAAGCTCTGCGGGCATGGAAACAGGTGGCTTTAGAGGAGGAGACGGGGGATTAAATGGACAAGATGGGGAACTTCCTGAATGGGGTGGAACGAGTGGAGGGGGTGCTACTCCATCTGTGGCAGGGGTAGGAGGTACTGGTACTGGAAGCGGGACCGATGGAACGCTTGGTTACGGAGGTAGTGGATTTGATGGTATCGATGTGGATGGAGGACTTGGGGGGGGTGGAATGTATGGGGGGGGGGGTGGGGGGCGTCGTGCTCTTCCAGCACCTTCTCATGAATATTATGCAACTGGCGGAGGCGGCGGTTCCAGCTATTCTTCGGGCGACAACACAACTTATGAAACCGGCGCGAATGCTGGTAATGGAAGAATCATTATCTATCAAGTAGTTTCTGGAGGAGGCGGGGGTGGTGGCACAGCAGGTGGATTATATGGTTATTGTGTGGACGATATTCGGGCAAATGTGGATTGTACGAGTTATCCACTTACGTCTCCCGCAACATGTTTTGGAGCAGCTCTAAATGCAACGTGTGGTTGTTCTGTTGGTTATACCCTTCGTACGACGGGAGCAGATGCGACTCATAATTTTGTATACTACACTTGTGAAAAGAGTTAATCGCGCACCAAATTTTGTCTAGTGGTTCCCATTTTATCTTTCTATCGCTCTTGAATTTTTGAGAGGAAGGGGTACACTAAACACATGCAGATTATCTGGAAAGGACAATCATGTTTTCAAATTGTGGCGCAGAGAAGCAAGCAAGAGCAGGTGAAAATTGTTACCGATCCCTTTGACCCTGTAATGATGGGGTTAAGGATTTCTCCTTTGGAAGCGGATATTGCGTTGATTTCGCATGGTCATCCAGACCATAACAATTTGAAGGCGCTTAAAACAGAAGCGTTTGTTATCTCAAATCCTGGTGAATATGAAGTCAAGGATGTTTTTGTATATGGCATTTCTTCTTTCCACGATGATGCGCAGGGCAAAGAACGCGGGCTGAACACGATCTATACGATTGAAGCTGAAGGTATTCGGATTTGCCATCTGGGAGATCTCGGCCAGCATGAACTTACAAACGAACAGATTGAAAAAATCGGAACCGTCCATATCTTAATGATTCCGGTGGGCGGGGAATACACGATTGGAGCTAAGGAAGCGGTAAAAATTGTGCATCAGATTGAACCCGAAATTGTGATTCCCATGCATTACGCCGTAGCTGGATCGAAAGTGAAATTGGAAAAAATAGATGCGTTTTTGAAAGAAATGGGAGTGAAAGAAGCGGTGCCCCAGCAAAAATTTATCGTGAAAGAAAGGGATTTGGGTAAAGAAGAAGTGCAGGTGATAGTGTTAGAACCTTGAATGTATATCATGATATATACATGAAGCAGATGCTGGAAAACATTCGAAATCTTTCAGAATTCAAAAGGAAAATCGTCCTTTTTGGAATAACTGCGTTAGTGGCATTGGGATTGGTTGTGTGGTGGGTCGTATATGTGTGGCAGCAGGTGAAAAGTGTGCAAGAGAATTCCGCGGGGAATGTGCAGTTTCCCAGTTTCCCATCCCAAGGATCAGATGTTTCAGAAGAACTCAATGCGTTCAAAAATGAGCTGCAAAGGGAATTTCAACCCGCTTCGGAGGAGCATCCTTTTCCCGCTTCCCAAGAAACGAATAATCCTATGTAAAGCAAATAAGGTATGGCAAAAGAAGAAGAAAAACCGTTTATTGCTATTGGAAGCGTAAAGCCGCGTGAAATTACCGAAGAAATGCGGGCCTCGTATTTGGACTACGCGATGTCCGTGATTGTGGCGCGGGCGTTGCCGGATGTTCGCGACGGCTTGAAGCCGGTTCATCGGCGCATTCTTTTTGCCATGCACGAAGATGGTTTAAGTCATAATGCTCGATATCGAAAGTCTGCCAATACCGTCGGATTGGTGCTTGCGCGTTTCCATCCGCATGGAGACTCGGCGGTATATGACGCGATGGCTCGCATGGCGCAGGATTTTTCGATGCGTTACCCCTTGATTGATGGTCAAGGAAACTGGGGATCTGTTGATGGAGATCCGCCGGCCGCGCAACGGTACACGGAAGCAAAAATGTCCCGCATGGGAGAAGAGCTCCTGCGAGATATTGGAAAAGACACGGTGGAGTTTGTGGAAAACTACGACGGAACGAGAAAAGAGCCGACTGTATTGCCTTCACCCGTTCCCCAACTTTTACTGAATGGAACGCTTGGCATTGCGGTGGGAATGGCAACGAGCATTCCTCCTCATAACCTGAATGAATTGCTGGATGCTTTGGAGCATTTGATTGAGAATCCCGAGGCCACGACCGAGGATTTATTCCAATTTGTAAAAGGGCCGGATTTTCCGACAGGCGGCATTATCTACAACCGAAGAGAAATTATCGAAGCATATTCTCAAGGGAAAGGGCCGATCGTCATACGAGGGAAAGCAGAAATTTCAGACGAAGAAAAAGGCAAAACGCAGATTATTATCACCGAGATTCCCTATCAGGTAAACAAAGCCAGTTTGGTGGAGCAATTCGCAAAGCTCGTGCAAGAGAAGAAAATAGACGCGATCAAAGATATTCGAGACGAGTCTGATAAAGACGGTATGCGCATTGTGTTCGACTTGCAGAGAGACGCCCAGCCGCAGAAAATCTTAAACCGTTTGTATAAGTTTTCTGATTTGCAAAAATCGTTCCATCTGAACATGATTGCCTTGGTGGACGGCATTCAGCCCAAAGTGCTTTCGTTGTCGGAAATGCTTGTGTATTTCCTGGCGCATCGCAGGCAGGTTGTGTATCGGCGCACGAAATATGACTTGGATCGCGCGAGAGAAAGAGAGCATATTTTGGAAGGATTGGACAAATGTTTGGCGAATTTGGACGAAGTAATCCGCATTATCCGCGGGGCTGATGACCGCGAAGACGCCAAAACCAAATTGATGGCGCATTTTCGATTGTCGGAAGCGCAAACAAACGCGATTTTGGATATGCGCTTGGCGCAGCTGGCCAAATTGGAGCGCAAGAAAATTGAAGATGAATTAAAAGAAATTCGCGCAAAAATTCAGGAATTGGAAGCGATTTTGAAAAGCCCCAAGAGAATTGATCAGGTTGTGCGGGCGGAGTTTCAGCAAGCGAGAGAACTGTTTGGCGACGAACGCCGCACCAAAGTTCATGTGCAGGCCCTGGGAGAAATCGCGGAAGAAGACCTTATCCCGCAGGAGGAAACAATTATTACGCTTACGCAGGGAGGATATATCAAGCGTATTAACCCTGAAACCTACCGGATCCAAAAACGCGGCGGGCGAGGACTTATGGGTATGAAAACCGTATCGGACGATATCGTCGAACACTTTATTTCCGCTCAAACGCACGACTATTTGATGCTGTTTACGGATTCCGGGAAAGTATTCCGAACGCCGGTGTACGAGATTCCCGAAGGCGCGCGCGTTGCCAAGGGCCGCGGGTTGCTGAATTTCCTCGAGATGAGCTCTGAAGACAAAGTTATGTCTATGTTTGCTTTGGGGAAAAAAGACGCTGAAAAAGGCATGAAGTATCTTGTCATGGTTACCAAAAACGGCGTTATGAAAAAATCTTCGCTGGAAGATTTTCAGAACGTTCGCAAATCCGGGCTTATCGCGATTTCTCTCAAACAAGGCGATGCCTTGCGAGGAGTGCGAAAGACGAGCGGGGAAGACGAAATTATTTTAACGACAAAAAAGGGTCAATCCATTCGTTTTCGCGAGAAGGATGTTCGATCAATGGGAAGAACCGCGGCCGGCATTCGGGCAATCCGATTGAAGAAAGGAGATGAAGTGGTTGGCCTGGAAGTTATTTCCAAGGGAGCAGATGAGGACAAGCAAAATCCGGTCTATGTCTTGGTCGTAATGGAAAACGGGTACGGCAAACGCACGGATTTGAAAGAATATCGTTTGCAAAGCAGAGGCGGGTCTGGCATTAAAGTGGCCAACCTTACCTCGAAAACAGGCGAGTTGGTGTACGCGAAGGTATTAGCCATAGACGACGTGGATTTGATTGTGATTTCCCGCAAGGGAACCGTGATTCGCACGGAGATTGCTTCGATCGCAAAGATTAGCAGATCTACGCAAGGTGTGCGCATTATGCGTTTGGAGGAGGGAGATAAAGTGGCTTCCGCGGCGTGTGTATAACCTTGATGTACGGATCGGTCAATAAAGGTTACGATAAAGTATGAAATTTTTGGGAATATTTTTTGTCGGAGTTTTCTTGCTTGCGGTGTTGCTTGCGCCTTCTTTGTCTTTCGGAGCTGCGTGCGACGCGTGTGATGCGGATGGTATCTGCGGCGAGGGATTTACCTGCCGCGGCGGAGATTCGGCAACAGGAGATGTGTTGGAAGGGGTTTGTCAGCCCAAAGATGGCGCCGCGTTTTGTCCGGTGATTCCAGAAACTTCTTTGATTGGGTTGATCAACAAAATGATAGATTTTATCTTCTGGGTGGCGACCATACTTTTCCCTTTTCTTGTGGTGTTCGCGGCGTTTCAATTTATTATTGCGGCGGGAGATCCTGCCAAAATCAAGAAGGGACGAGATATGCTTTTGTGGGCAAGCATCGGATATGGCGTGATTTTAATTTCCAAAGGGCTCATCTTTGTATTTCGAGATATTATAGGGATTAAAGGGGGATAAATGCGGAATATGCGTATGTTTCACCGCTTCTCAACGTCAGTCTGGTTTCTTGCTTTTTTGTGCACAGCTTTGCTTGCTGTTTTTTCTTTTCGCTTTTTTGATGTTCAAGCCGTAGAAGCCGCGGCGGATTTTACGGTTGGATCGGTGAATCCTGTGTCGGCGCAAGAAGGGGTAGCGCCTACGCCCAAGTTTTACACAGAAGTATCGGTCGGCGGAAGCGAGTCTGTCAAGTCGTGCGCGTTGCATGTTGATGGATTTTCGCAAGGGGCAATGGTGAATCAGACGACGGGAATGTCTTTCACGGTTGATGCGTGCGCGCCTGAAAATACATGCGTAGCAGAACATCCCACGTACCTATTTCCCGCGGGAAGCGTGGGAACACATTCTGCGTTTGTGCGATGCGCGAGCGATAGCGCAACGGCGGACGGAACTCCTGTTTCGATTATCGTGAGTCTTGCAGATGGAGGAGGAGATGGTGGGGGAGATGGAGGAGCGCCCGATGGAAAAAAATGCGATGAGAAAGATGAAGTCGGAGCAGGGGTGATTCGATTCCGCAATCCTTTGTGCGTGGACTCTTTTGAGGGATTGCTTGATACGCTCTTGAATTTTATATTTTGGATTGCAACTGCGTTAACGCCGGTGTTGGTGTTGCTTGCCGCGTTTCACTTCTTGACTGCCGCGGGGAGTCCAGATAAAATTAAGAAAGCGAGAGACATTTTATTGTGGACGATTATTGGATACGGAGTGATTGTGCTTTCAAAAGGGATTGTCGCGGTTTTCAAAGAAATTTTCGGGATTTCAGGATCGTGAGATGACTTATCTGAATAGAAAGGTCGGTTCATAGAATAATTATTTCTTCCACTGTATGATGAAAAAATTTCTTGGTATTAGTTTGATTCTTGCGGTTTTGTTTGGAGGTATGGGGATGATGGGTATGGCGAATGTCGTGCTGGCGCAAGTGGTGGATGATCCAGTAGCGCCAGGAGCTGCATGCGATATAACCGCAGACTGTGGCGATGCAAGTTTGATCTGTGAGGGAGGAGATCCTGCAACTCCTGCTATCAAAGAAGGTGAGTGTAAAGAAAGGGCAGATGGCGGAGGTGGGCGTTTTGTGTCTCCTGGAGGGGAGGAGACTCCGACTGGCTTGCTTAATAGCGTTACCGATCTGCAAAACTTGATCAACACGATTACCAACTGGTTCTTCTTTATTTTAATTACGGTTGCGGTTATCTTTATCATTCTTGCGGCAATGCAGTTTAT
>Ga0209542_10010054_pt1 | contig 17182 bp, 30 predicted proteins | sample RifCSPhighO2_01_FD_184028 | JGI IMG/M metagenome (GOLD analysis project Ga0209542, IMG submission 184028) | Soil microbial communities from Rifle, Colorado - Rifle CSP2_plank highO2_0.1 (SPAdes) (version 2) | ecosystem: Environmental > Terrestrial > Deep subsurface > Rock core/Sediment ...
CGAAATGGTATGCCTCGTAGCTTTTAGTTTCGAGTAAGCTATACGGTCTTTTACTATGCCATCTCGATTTTAAAAGCTCCGTTTTGGTATACCATGATTATTCTGAAACTAAAAGCGAAGGGGTATATTTTATCTGTTCGTAGGTTGTTTGGTTGATCAGTAAAAAGTATGTCAAGAAGTTCTAAAAAGGGGCCATACATAGACGAAAAATTACTGAAGAAAGTCCAGAGCCAGAAGCAAGGCGGCGGCGGCAACGTTCCCATCAAAACGTGGGCGCGCAACTGTCAGGTACCGCCCGAATTTGTCGGACATAAGTTTGCCGTGCATAACGGACGGATTTTTATCGAGGTATTAATCAGTGAAGATATGGTCGGGCACCGTCTCGGTGAATTTTCACCGACACGGACATTCCGTGGTCACGGCAAGATTACGAAAAGAGTGATGGAAAAGACGTAAATTCTACTAATTACTAATGATTACGAATATACGAATAACTCAAGGAATAATGAATAAATTAACAAAGAACAAATAGTTTTATAGTGTTTTTTTGCTCATTGCTCTTTTGCTCTTTTGAATTAGTATATTCGTAAGTATTCGTAATTAGTAGCATATGGAAATTAAATCAGAAGCAAAATACATACGCGTGACACCGCAAAAGATGCGACTCATCGCCCATGCGGTCAGGCGGTTGCCGTTGGAAAAGGCGTTGACGTTCTTGTCCACGGTCAATAAACGGGCAGCGTTGCCGCTTGCAAAGGCGATCAAAAGCGGAATAGCCAATGCCGAACAAAACCATAAAGTTTTACGTGGCCAGCTGCGGTTGAAGGAATTGATGGTCGATGAAGGACCGACGTTTAAGCGTTGGCGTGCTGCATCCCGCGGCATGGCCCATCGGTATGAAAAAAAGACGAGTCATATAACGGTGATATTAGATTCAAATGAACCTTCCCTCGCCGCGTCAGACGCGGCTTCGGCGGGCAAGCAAAAGAGCAAAGCCCGCCTGACGGTGAGGCAGGGAGTAAACGAACAAAAGAAAACGCCGGAAAAAGTACAAGAAAGCAAACAAGTTGCGAAAGTTCCCGCACAACAGAAAAAGGGATACCAGGAAACTATCGAGCAACGAGGCCAGACGCCCGTAAAAAGCCAGCAGTATCAGAAGAAAGGACTTATAACGCGAAAAGTAATCGGCGGTTAATAAAATTATATGGGACAAAAAATAAATCCACATGCACTTCGGCTCGGCATACTCCATACGTGGGACTCGCGGTGGTTTACCCAGAAAAAACACGAGTTCCGCAAGACGCTGCTTGAAGATATTAAGCTGCGGGATAAGCTTATGCATGACCTGCGGTCGGCGGGCATAGCGCGCGTAGAAATTGAGCGTTCAATCCGGAGGGTTGATATTACTTTACACGTCGCGCGTCCGGGAGTCGCGATTGGCCGCGGCGGCGAGGAATTGAACAAGATAAAGAAAAAAGTAGAAGATTTTTTTGAAAACCGTACCTCGAAGGTTAAAGTAGACGTACAGATTGAAGCAATCAAAAAACCTGATCTAAATGCCCACCTTGTCGGACAAATGGTTGCGGATCAGCTTGAACGCCGCATCCCCCATAAGCGCGTAGTCGCTCAGGCAATATCGCGAGTAATGGAGTCGGGAGCAAAGGGAGTGAGAATTGTATTAGGCGGACGGATCGCCGGTGCGGAAATTTCACGTACCGAAAAATATTCACAGGGTACGGTGCCGCTGTCCACGGTTCGGGAAGATGTCCGGTTTGCTAAAGTGCCGGCGCTTACGAAGTCAGGGTATATCGGCATCAAAGTATGGATATGCGTTTGAAAAATAAAGCACTGTGTTTGGGAGTGAAACGACCATGACTTTACAACCAAAAAAACTAAAATACCGAAAATCTTTCCGCGGCAAGCGCCGTGGTATTGCCACGCGGGGTAATATGGTTGCGTTTGGCCAATACGGGCTCAAAGCAATGGCAAGCGGATGGATTACCAGTAATCAGATCGAGGCGGCACGCGTCATGATCAGCCGCCAGACGCGCAAAAATGGTAAAATGTGGATTCGAATATTTCCCGATAAGCCTATTACCGGCAAGCCCAACGAGACCGGTATGGGCGGCGGAAAAGGCGATGTGACCAATTATGTCTCGGTCGTTCGTCCCGGCAGAATACTCTTTGAAGTTGCCGGTATTGATGAAGGAGCTGCGCGTTCGGTATTAAATGAAGCGGGCAATAAATTACCGATAAGTACCAGAGTCGTTGGACGTGAATAAAACTATGAAACGAAAAAAACGAACAGAACTACATACAAAATCCGTAGTCGAGCTTAACCAGCTGGTGCTTTCACTCCGCCGTGATCACGCGCTGGCGGTTCTCAAAGGCCGCGACGAGAAAAATACTGACCGGACGAGACAAATCAGACACAACATCGCCCGTGCATTGACGATATTGAAGGGGAGACAATTGCAGAACTCAAACCCGAAATCGACTATACAACCAAAAACCAAATAATGCTGAATTTCGACCAAGCGTCTATTCATGCAACTTTTTAATATATGACAAAACAACTAACCGGCACCGTCGTTTCACTGCATATGCAAAAAGCAGCAATCGTCGCGGTAGAAAGAAAAACGCGTCATCCGCTCTACAAGAAAATCATGCGTCGTACCAAACGATATAAGGCGCGCATACCTGATACGATGCAATTATCGATTGGCGACACGGTTGTTATGCAGGAAACACGGCCGTTGAGTAAAGATATGCATTTTAAGATCATCGCCGTCAGTAAACAGCAAGAAGCCAGGAGTAAAAAGTCACCGGCGAAGAAACAGTAGAATCACCATAATATGATGCAATTACGATCACACTTGATGGTTGCCGACAATACGGGCGCCAAACTCGTCGAGCTCATCGGCATTCCCGGCAAAGGGAATAAAAAAATCGCCCGCGTCGGCGATGTGATACGGTGCGTGGTAAAAAAAGCACAGCCAAATGGCATGGTGCAGGCGCATGAAAAAGTGCTTGCCGTCATCGTGCGCACCAAAAAAGAAACGAGGCGTACCGATGGTTCGGCAATTCGATTTGACGATAACGCGGCGGTGATTCTGGAAAATGTTGCCGAGAAAAAACCACGGGGAACGCGCGTTTTCGGGCCGATTGCACGTGAGATCAAAGATTTAGGTTATAACCGGATTGCCAGTATGGCAACAGAAGTATATTAGTGCGATCCGAATGATCCGGATTTTGCATCCGGATGTTCCAGATTATGTATTCAATGAACATATATCGAATAGAAATTCAGATATATTCGGATCATTCGGATGGAATTCGGATTATTCGGATCGCTCTGTTATGAAACTCAAAAAAGGAGACAAAGTAATCATTACCACAGGAAAGGATAAAGGGAAACAGGGGAAAATTGAAAAGATCCTTCCCGAGAGGCATGCAGTGCTCGTCGCCGGCATGAACCTGTATAAGCGCCATGTTAAGCGGCGCGATGAAAAAAATCCCGGCGGCATCGTGGACATACCACGTCCGCTCGATACGGGGAAGGTTGCGCTTGTCTGTCCGTCGTGCAAACAGCCTACGCGCGTCGGGTACGAAGTTTCGAAGTCGGGAAAAGTGCGGATCTGCCGTAAGTGCGGCAAGAGAATTTAAAAAAATATAAAATATCAAAAATAACCAACGAATATTTTAAATTTACTCTATGTCATTACAAGAAGAATATACAAAAAATATCCGCCCAGCTCTGCAGAAGGAAATGCAGGCGACGAATATTATGGCAATATCGCGCATGTCAAAGATTATCGTCAACATCGGACTGGGAGAAGCCTTGAAAGACAAGAAGGTATTGGAGACTATGGGAGATCAACTATCGAGAGTCACCGGCCAGAAGCCGCTCGTCACACGGGCAAGGCGCTCGATTGCGACGTATAAGCTGCGTGCCGGTATGCCGATCGGGCTCAAAGTCACCCTGCGCGGCAAAAGAATGTATGATTTTTATGAAAAATTAACGCGTATCGTCCTGCCCCGGGTGCGGGATTTTCGCGGGATTTCACGTAAGACATTTGACGGTTCTGGTAATATGAGTATTGGCTTTTCCGAGATAACCGTATTTCCTGAAATTCATTATGAAGGGCTTGACCGCGTCCGCGGGCTGGAAGTCAGTATTGTCACGACGGCAAAAAATGACGAAGAGGGCCGCACGCTTTTAGAGAAATTAGGCATGCCGTTTGAGAAAAGCACACAGGATAAAGCATAGCGACTTATGGCGAAAAAATCAGACTTTGTTAAATTTCAGAAAAAACAAAAGTACGAGGTTCGAAACGTGAACCGGTGTCAACTCTGTGGCAGAGCCCGTGGCTATATGCGTCGTTTTGGATTATGTCGATTATGTTTTCGGGAGCACGCACATCGGGGAGAAATTCCCGGCGTCGTGAAAGCATCATGGTAAGTGACCCAATCGGTGATTTTCTTATCCGTATCCAAAACGGCTATCTTGCACGCAAGCGGCGCGTGTCAGTGTCGTACTCACGGATGAATGTAGAGCTGGCGAAAATCCTGGAGAAAGAAGGATACATCCAGAGCGCACAGATCAAAAATCAAAAATCAGATGCGGGCAAACAGCAAAAAGGAAAGAGTAATAAATCGGCAGAGAAAAAGCCACGAGAAATGGTTGTCAATCTGAAATATACCGATAATAAGCCGGCGGTGGAGCGCGTGAAACGGATAAGCACGCCCGGCAGACGGATGTATGTGGATAGATTTCACCTTCCCCGGGTGCTGACCGGCTACGGAAGAGCGGTTATTTCGACGTCGAAAGGTATTTTGACCGACGAAGAAGCGAGGAAACAAGGCGTCGGGGGAGAGGTTATTTGCACCGTATGGTAAGCACACAGGATAGAACAGGATAATGACAGGATTTAACGGGATATTGTATCCTGTTTGATCCCGTATCAATCCCGTTTTATCCCGTGTGCTTGGGAGTGAAACGACCATGTCCAGAATAGGATTACAACCAGTACCAGTACCGCAAGAAGTGACTGCTGATATTACCAGAGAAGCGGTTTCTGTTCGCGGACCTAAAGGCATATTATCTGTTGCCATTCCACGACATATAGCCGTGTCGCTTGACGGCAGGACCATCCGTGTGTCCAGAAACCGGGAAAACGGTTCCGTGAAAGCGCTCCATGGAACTGCACGGAAACTCATCGCCAATGCGGTTTATGGCGTTTCGACAGGATTTACTAAATCGCTTGAGGTAAAAGGAGTCGGCTACCGCGCAGCACTCAAAGGAAATGATCTTATTCTCACCGTGGGATTTTCCCAGCCGGTGACATTCCCAAAGCCTGAAGATGTAATGTTTCAGGTTAAAGGAACAACGATTATGCTATCAGGCATTGATAAAGCGCGTGTCGGTGAAATCGCAGCACAGATCCGCCGCATCCGCCCGCCCGATGCCTATAAAGGCAAGGGTATACGCTATGTCGGTGAAGTGGTTCGTCTCAAGCCCGGTAAAGCGGCGATGAAGACAGCGGCGTAAAAAGATTTATGATTCTACGAATTACAAATTGTTACGAATATACGAATTCTGATTGAGTATCGGTTATATACCACGGAGCGTAAACAGGATTAGTATATTCGTACATATTGGTAATTAGTAGCATAGTAATTCATATCATTATGAAACGGCCAAAACGAAAAAACCTGGATCGCCCGAGAATATCAGTTTTCCGGAGTAATCAATATATTTATGCGCAGATTATCGATGACGCGAAAGGCGTCACTTTGGTGAGCGCGAGCGATCATGGTCTGGATAAGAAACAAAAAAAGACAGAAGCCAAAACAACTAAAGGAAAGGATTCAGAAAAAGGGGAGAAAGCCGCCGAATCGCAAAAGATGCAAAAGGCATTCGCAGTGGGAAAACTGCTCGCCGAGCGGGCGCAAAAAAAAGGAATAAAGAAAGTCTGGTTTCATCGCGGGCGATATAAATACCACGGCCGTCTCAAGGCGCTTGCCGAGGCTGCCCGGGCAGGGGGATTGGAGTTTTAAATTTAATTACTTATGGCAAGACAATCATATTCATCACAGACGCCGACGGAATTTGAAGAACGCGTCGTACAGGTAAATCGTACATCAAAGAAAACGAGCGGCGGAAACCGGATCGGTTTTTCTATACTCGTGGTGACCGGCAACAGAAAAGGAAAAGTAGGCGTAGGGCTCGGGAAAGCAGGAGACGTGCTTTCCGGCATCCGCAAAGCCGCTTCCTATGCGCATAAACACATCATACTGGTGCCGCTAAAAGATCAGCGTACGATACCGCATAGAATTGAACTGAAGTATGGTGCGGCGAAAATTCTTCTGAAACCGGCGCCGAAAGGCTCGGGTATTATTGCCGGCGGCGCGGTCCGCACGGTGCTTGAACTTGCCGGCGTTAAGGACGTCGTCGGCAAAATGCTCGGAACGAACAATAAGATTACGAATATCTATGCTACGATGGAAGCACTGCAGAAATTGCGAAGTAACGGAATTAAGAAATAACGAAATTGAGAAATTACGAAAATATATGGGAACTGAAACAAACGAACAATATCCGGGATTAATACCAGGATCAAAAGAAGCACTTATAGAGCTTACAGAAACATTATTATTTGCACTTCAGGGATCGCAGCGACTTCTTAAAGCAATTGGGGATGGACAAACAGAAGTTAGCGATCTAGCGAAAGCGGTACAGGCAGAATGGGCATCTGTTCATGAACAAATCGAAATATTATCTAAGGAATATAGTCAGCCAAAACATGGTACAACTGAATAACTTATCAAAAATAACTAAACGGACAAAAAAGCGCGTGGGACGCGGGTATGGTAGTGGAAAAGGAGGCCATACGAGCGGACGGGGACAAAAAGGACAGAAGTCACGCGGGAAAGTACCGCTGCATTTCGTGAGCGGCGCAATGGGTGCGTCGATGATCAAACGCCTGCCGCTTCTGCGCGGTAAAGGAAAACTGAAACCGAACAACAAGAAGCCGTTCGCTATCAACATTAAATATCTCAATGTCATTCCGGCAAAGACCACCGTAACCGAGGAAGTATTGATTAAGCACAATATTGTTGTCAAAGATGCGCTTACCGGTCGTGGAGTCAAAATTCTCGGTGGCGGAGCGCTGACGGTCCTATTGCACGTTGCCGTTCCGGTTACGAAAGGCGCGAAGAAACAAATAGAGGACGCGGGGGGAGCGGTAGTTGAAAGTGGAAAGTTGAAAGTGGAAAGTTAAGAAAAATAACTCTCAACTCTCAATTTTCAACTCTCAACTTTTCATTATGTCTTCCGTTATATCAACACTAGCCAATATCTGGAGAACGCCTGAACTGCGGCGAAAACTCTACTTTACTGCATTTATCTTCTTCATTTTCCGCATATTTGCGCATATTCCGGTACCGGCGATTGACACGGAACAACTCGCTGCATTTTTCAGCAGCAATCAGTTTCTCGCGCTTCTGGATATGTTTTCCGGCGGCACGCTGGTAAATTTTTCGGTCATGGCATTGGGTTTAAATCCCTACATCAACGCATCAATCATTTTTCAGTTAATGACGCAAGTCTTTCCGTATTTTGAAGAGTTGGCAAAGGAAGGCGAAGCCGGACGGGAAAAAATCAATCAATTCACGCGGTTTTTGACCGTTCCGCTCGCGGCGCTGCAAAGCATCGGCATGTACGTGCTGTTGAAAAACCAGCAAGTGATTCCTTCACTGGACACATTATCTCTGATCGGGATGATCGTTACCATGACCGCCGGTTCTATGCTGCTTATCTGGCTCGGTGAGCTGATCACCGAGTATGGCATCGGCAACGGCATTTCACTGCTTATTTTCGGAGGAATAGTCGGTCGGATCCCGGTCAGTATTTTTCAAGCGCAGACCGTTATTACCGGGGAAAATATCATTCAATTTATCTTATTCGCCGGCATGGCGATTGCGGTCATCGGCGGCATCGTAATGGTGAACGAAGCGGTGCGGCGTGTGCCGATTGCATACGCAAAGCGGGTGAGAGGAAAAGCCCTCTATGGCGGATCAAGTACACATCTGCCGTTGCGGTTGAATCAGGCGGGCGTCATACCTATAATCTTCGCGGTTTCCATGGTATTGCTGCCGACGATGCTGGCAAGCTTTCTCGGTCAGGTGCCGAATCGGGCGATCGCGTCATTTTTTATCCGCGTATCCGAAATCTTTAATCCGAACAGTTTTTTCTACAATGCATTCTATTTTCTCCTCGTTATCGGCTTTACGTACTTTTACACGGCGATAACGTTTAATCCGACCAAGATCGCCGGAGAAATACAGAAGTACGGCGGGTTCATTCCCGGTATTCGTCCCGGCGCTGCAACCGCTCAATATCTCAACTATATACTCACGCGCATTACGCTTGTCGGTGCGCTGTTTCTGGGTATCATTGCTGTTTTACCTGCTGTCGCGCAGGCTATCACCGGTGTATCCATTTTTGTCATCGGAGGGACCGGCGTATTGATTGTCGTATCGGTCGTGCTGGAAACCGTCAAGACGCTTGAAGCACAGCTTGTCATGCGGAGCTATGAGGGATTTTTAAAGTGAAATTCTAAATTCAAAATACTAAGCTCCAAATAATATCTAAATTCTAAAAAAATGAGAAATGTTTAGAGTTTAGACATTAGAATTTGTTTGAAACTTAGAATTTAGAAATTCGAATTTATGAAAATCGTCTTAATGGGTATTCAGGGGTCCGGAAAGTCGACACAGGGCAACATGTTGAGCAAAAAGCTCAATCTTGCATACCTTTCGTCAGGGCATATTTTTCGGGAAATGGCGAAGGAAAAGACTCGCTGGGGGCGGTATGTCAAAGAGACGCTCAACGCCGGCGTATTAATCCCCGATTCAAAAACCATAGCCATTATCGAAGAATATTTATCGAAACCGGATTACCAGAAAGGGTATATTCTTGACGGATTTCCGCGGACTTTGCGGCAGGCAAAAGAATTCCACAACGGTATCGACCTCGTATTTTACATCAAGGTTTCAGATAAAGAAGCATTATGGCGTTTGGCTTACCGCAATGATACGATGCGTGATGATGAGACGTTGAAGGCGATTAAAAAACGTATCGAGCTCTTCCATAAATTCACCGAGCCGGTACTGACCTATTACCGGCGCAAGAGAGTTCTCTTTGAAATAAACGGAGAACAGCCTATCGGCGCAGTTAATCGCGAGATCATGCGGCATATACGAAAAGCCAGGAAAAAATGAGCGGAAAGATAAATAAGCGTATCATTGCCATCGTAGGGATGCCAGGAGCTGGAAAGTCGGAGGCAGCGGAGTATTTTAATACAAAAGGTATACCGATTCTGCGTTTTGGCGATCAGACTGATATCGGGTTGCGAGAATCAGGAAAAGAATTAACGGAGGAAAATGAACGCCGGTATCGGGAAACGTTGCGTAAAGAACTCGGTATGGCGGCATACGCAATCAAAATAAAGCCCCGCATCGACCGTGTATTGCAAGAACACGATATAGTTGTGCTTGATGGATTGTATTCATGGGAAGAATATACCTATCTTCGCAAACAATTCTCCGGCCTGTCGCTTCTCTGTATTTATGCGCGTCCGGAGACGCGCTACAACCGTCTCACCGCAAGGAGCCATCGATCTTTAACAAAACAGACGGCTCGATCTCGTGACATTGCAGAACTTGAGCATCTCAATAAAGGCGGTCCGATCGCCATCGCTGATTATCTTGTGGTGAATGAAAAAACAAAACAGGATTTTTTTAAACAATTAGACACGTTTTTTCTTCATCTGACTTCATGATCCATATAAAATCCCCGAAAGAGATAACCGCGATGCAGGAAGGCGGGAAGAAACTCAAAGCAATACTGGATGCGGTCATTGCTGAAGTGCGCCCGGGCGTGACGCCAAAAGAGTTGGATCGGCGGGCAGACGCATTGATAAAAGCTTCAGGCGGAACGCCGTCGTTTAAGAAAGTTCCCGGATATCACTGGGCGACGTGTATGTGCGTGAATGATATTGTCGTCCACGGCATCCCGGTTGATACACCTTTGCAGGAAGGCGATATTATCGGCGTCGATGTCGGGTTGTTTTATAAAGGACTTCATACGGATGCATCGTGGACAGTATTAGTCAGAAATCAGAAATCAGAAATCAGAAATCAGACTTCAGAAGAAAAAAATCAGATGATGGAGGAGCGACAGCACTTTCTATCGGTAGGAGAAGATGCATTGGTGCGCGCCATTCGTCAGGTTAGACCAGGAAATCGTGTTGGACATATCTCGAAAACGATTCAAGAAACGATTGAACATGCGGGTTATCAAATAGTTCGTGAGCTCGTCGGTCATGGTGTCGGCAAGGATCTGCATGAAGACCCGGAGATTCCGGGACGCGTAACGAAAAAAATAGGAAAAACCCCTTTGTTAAAAAAAGGCATGGTACTTGCTATTGAAGCGATTTACACCGAAGGAAAACCGGACGTCTATGTCGACGATGATCAATGGACAATGCGGACGGAAGATGGTACAATAGCGGGACTCTTTGAGAGAACCGTGACGGTTACTGATCACGGTGTTATTATATTGACCTAATGCATACCGGTACGTTTGAAGTTGAAGGAGAAGTTGTCGAAGCGCTTCCCAACACCATGTTCCGCGTGAAGATCACGAGAGCAAAAGATGAAGCGCTCTCGGATCGCGTTATTCTGTGCCATCTGTCGGGAAAGATGCGTATGCATTATGTTCGTGTCATGCCCGCAGATCGTGTTCGGCTCGAGATGACGCCGTATGATATGGAGAAAGGAAGGATAGTATACCGGTTCAGATAAAGAAAAGATTTGTCATGCTACCCATTACTAATCATTACGAATATACTAATTTCAAATGAAATGAGAAGTTAGATATTGGAAGTTTGATCAACGTAAGAAGTTAGATGTTTTTGATTTCTTCAAATCTCAAATCATCTCATTTCAAACTTCAAATTCCATCTTCAAATTTCTAATTTCTAACTTCTAACTTCAACTATTCGTATATTCGTAAGTATTCGTAATTAGTAGAACTATGAAAGTACAGGCTTCAGTAAGAAAACGATGCAAGAAATGTAAAATAGTACGCCGCCGCGGCAATGTGTATGTCGTGTGCGACATTCCGAAGCACAAACAGCGGCAAGGATGAACCTATTAACCATTAACCGATTAACTCATGAACAAAATTATTAAACTCATACGTAATTTCGTTAGTTGGTTCATCGGTTATTCTGTTAATCGGTCAAATTATGGTACGTATATCCGGTATTGAACTCAAAGATCAGCATATAGTACAATACGCCCTTACGGGATTGTACGGGATTGGCGTGAACAATTCACGGCGCATTTTGACCGACGCAAAGATAGACATCGCAAAGAGGGTCAAAGATCTCACGGAAGATGAAATAAAACGGATTCAGAAGGTGCTGGATAAAGAATATACGGTTGAAGGAGATTTACGGCGCGCGATATACGACAATGTCCAACGGCTGAAAACAATCGGAAGCTATCGAGGAAGCCGCCATGCTCACGGACTTCCGTCGCGCGGACAGCGGACGCGATCCAATGCCCGAACCAAACGCGGTTCCCGCAAGACGGTCGGCGCCATGCGCAAAGAAGACCGGGTGAAGATGGATCAGCCCGCGACCCAAACCACCAAGTAATATGGCTAAAGCATTACCAATCAAACCATCAGCGGCAGCATTTGAACAGCGAACGGTTCGCAAAGGCCGCATGTATGTGACGGCGACCTTTAACAATACTATCGTTACCGTCGTTGATACCAATGGCGATGTCCTCGCGTGGGCAAGCGCAGGGTCAGCAGGATTTAAAGGAGCTCGTCGTGCAACGCCATATGCAGCTACGAAGACCGTCGGCATGGTGTTGGATGCTTTACAACGATTCCAAACGAAAGAGCTTGAAGTTTTTTTAAAGGGCGCCGGCTCGGGTCGGGAAGCGGTACTTCGGGCGCTCAAAAATTCGGGTATGCGCCTGACTATGGTTGCTGACATCACGCCGTTACCGCACAATGGCGTCCGGCCGAAGAAGAAGCGGCGAGTATAAATGAACCAATCAACCTTTCAACTGAACAACCAATGAACAAAAAAGAAAGAGCACGGTGTCATTCGGTTAATAGGTTGTTCGGTTAATCGGTTATTCATATGTCCCGATACACAAAAGCAAAAAACAAACTGGCACGACGGGAAGGTGAGGATTTAGGATTAAAAACGCCTGGCTCTAAGGCACATGCATCATTATTGCGCCGAATGAAGATTCCGCCGGGCCAACACGGACAGAAACGAAGCAGAAAAGTTTCTGACTATGGAAAGCAATTGCGAGAAAAGCAGAAAGTTCGGCGAATCTATGGTATAATTGAACAACAATTCAAGCGGTACTATCAAGAGGCAAGCAAATTTCACGGAGTAACCGGCGAAGCGTTATTAGCCTATCTGGAGCAGCGATTAGACAATGTAATTTATCGGCTCGGTTTTGCGCCAACCCGCGCTGCTGCACGGCAATTAGTACGACACGGACATATTAAGGTCAACGATCGACGCATTGATATTCCGTCTTATCAAGTTAAACTCAATGACGTCGTACGTTTGCGTGATCAGGCATTAAAAGTTCCGCTGGTTCTAAAACAACTCGGAGAAAAGCAAAGTGCGCCCGCATGGCTGACCGTTAAAGGTAATGCGGGCAAAATTATTTCACGGCCGAAGCGCGCGGATATTATTGAGCCTATTGACGAACAGCTCATCGTAGAGTACTATTCACGCTAGCGTTGAGTTCAATCCGAAGCAGATAATCTTATGAATCATACGGCAATGACACCATTTTTTACCCTGAAGGCAATAGAAGAAAAGGCAGATTACGGACGGTTTGAGATTGAGCCGCTGCCGCAGGGATTCGGACAGACGGTCGGCAATAGTATGCGCCGTGTGCTGTTGACTTTCCTTCCCGGAGCTTCTGTGTCTTCTGTCAAAATCAAAGGCGTACGGCACCAGTTTTCTACATTGAAAGGCATGCGCGAAGATATTGCGGAATTGATCCTCAACCTCAAGCAAGTATATTTCCGGCTTGAAGATGAACAGACAGCTGAATTGAAACTCGAGAAAGCCGGGCCGATTGATATTCATGCCTCTGACATTACTTTTCCGGCCAATGTTACGATTGCCAACCCCGACGTTTACCTCGGCTCTTTAGCTGATAAAAATGCGAAGCTGGATATGACGATTTGGATCGAACAGGGAACCGGCTATCTTCCATCCGAAGAGCGCCAGGTGAGTGAAATCGGCGTTATTCCTGTTGACAGTCTTTTCAGTCCGGTGAGACGGGTAAATTTTACGGTAGAAGAAACGCGCGTCGGACGGGCGACAAACTTTGACAAGCTCATTCTGGACGTATGGACTACAGGCGCAGTAAACCCGAAAGAAGCAGTCACTTCGAGTGCAAAAATACTCGTTTCATACTTCCAGCATTTATATGAACCGAAAGAAGAGCCGGTTCAAAAAAGCTCTGTATCATTGCTTCCCGATACGGTACTCGATGCGTCAATCGACGAACTTGAGCTTTCAGTGCGTGTCGTCAATGCGCTGAAAAAGGGAGGATTCAGCGTCCTGCGTGATTTTCAGGGTAAGAATAAAAAACAGCTCGAGAAAGTGCGCAATCTCGGAGACAAGTCAATCATAACAATAGAAAAACTCTTGAAAGAAAAGGGAATAGAACTCGCGTCATGAAAAAGATGGGTCGCGGCACCAGTTATGAAAAGGCTCGCATCGCGAGTCTGGTGCGTAGTCTGACCATTCATCGCAAGTTGACGACGACCTATCCTTATGCAAAGAAGCTCATGCAGCACGGACAACCAGCGACAAAAGGAGTAATGTCCATGGTACGATCAGGTTACCGGCGCGGAGACGGAGCACAAATGGCGACTGTAACTATTAAGGATACCGCACTTGCGGTACAGAAAGATGCAGACAAAACCGACGAAACAAAAAGAAATAAAAAGGATGTGGCACCTCGTTGACGCGAGAGGTCAGGTTGTCGGTCGCGTCGCTCCCCGGATCGCTCATCTACTTCGCGGTAAAGGAAAACCGTACTATGTTTCTCACCTGGATTGTGGTGACTATGTCGTGGTAGTAAACATTTCGGATGTTGCTGTTACGGGAAAAAAAGAACAACAGAAAACGTATACACGATACAGCGGTTATCCCAGCGGATTGCGCACCGAAACACTCGACCAGTTGCGGAGGCGTAAACCCACCGATATCATACGGCACGCAGTTGCCGGCATGCTGCCAAAAAACAAGCTGCGCAAACGGTGGTTGTCTCATCTTTACCTCTATGCAGGAGCAGATCACCCCTACGGTGACAGAATGAAGGCAGTAGTAGAATCACCAAACACAAGCGTGACGGAATAATTATTAACAGGATAAAATATGGCAGATAAGAAACCAAATCCAGCGAAGAAAAATCAATATACAGAAGGTATCGGCCGCCGCCGTCAGGCAACGGCTCGTGTACGTATTTACCCGCTCGAAAAATTAAAGAATATCGTGGTCGGGGATGTTTCGTTGGAAAAAGGTACAACGATCGTCAACGGCGTCCGCATTCCCGAGTATTTCCCCGGATCAATTTACGAGCGCGTCTATAATGCCCCGTTTCGTATAACCAATACGCTCGGTGTGTATGCGGTGACGGCGAAAGTGGCAGGGGGCGGTATACAAGGCCAACTGCACGCGTATGCTCACGGTATTTCCCGTGCGTTGAGTTTACTGGACAAGGAAAAATATCATCAGACGCTGAAAAAGCGCGGACTCCTGACCCGCGACCCCCGGACGAGAGAGCGACGCAAGGCAGGACTTGCCCAAAAAGCCCGCGCGAAAAAACAATCCCCGAAGCGGTAACCATGTGCTGGAGATCTGACAAATTACCAATAGCTGTAGAGTTAAAAGCCCCGAATATACAACTACTCAAGTCTCTTGTATTTTTGCATGAATGATATTCTGTAGTTGTTTATGAAGTGTGGGAGAAGCTGCACACCACGTGAAGTTTTGTTTCGCCCTTGTTAACGGACGGGAATAATCAACTGGTTTTCCGAAAAAATCGGTGTACACGCCACCTGCTTCTTCGATAATAATGTTTTCTGCTACTGCATCCCAGATCTTTGCAGTTCGGTTAAGATATCCACCGTATATTCCTTTAGCAACATAAATGCCGTTCAAAACACTTCCTGAAGCTCTTAAATTGCGTATGCCTAACACTATTCGCGCAAGTATTTTACATTCTTCTTCCGTTATTTCCGGATTTTCCTGGTGACCGTCAATGGCATAGGCAACAAGAGAGGATAATAGTTTCGATTCTTTTGTTACCCGAACTTGTTTTTCATTGACAAAGGCCCCTCGTCCCTTTTCGGCGATTGCTAATTCTTTAAACGAAGGTACTATGACGCCTCCTGCAATCGGGACATGTTCTTTTAGTAGTCCTATCATAATTCCGTAGGCGGGATCTCCTGCGGCGAAATTACTTGTTCCGTCAATTGGATCAACTACCCAGGTAAACTCAGACTTTTTATCAATAATTCCAGCCTCTTCATCAATAATGTTATGTTCGGGAAATGTTTTTTGGATTCTTCCTACGATAAACTTACCAATTTCAATATCTGCTTGAGTTAAGACTTGATTATTATCGTTTTCTTTTGTTTGAATTATTCCTATTTTTCCGAAGTAGTGAAACGCTATCTTTGAGGCCTCATGAAGAGTTTGCATTATAAAGTCTGTATATGTTGATTTCATATGCTGAAGTATCATATTATAATTCTTCTGCACGAGCAATGTTTGTTATATTATTGTACCGCACTTGTCTCTACGGTAGAAACCTGAAGGTGGAGAGTAGCTGCGCAATCCCATTGCGCCATAATAATGCGACTAATTACATCCTGCTCAATAATTTATCTCACTCATTTGATCTTTCTTGTTTAAATCAAACGTGTGGATTGCAACGTAGTCTATTGTTGATCTTTCAACCGCATCCCAATACTCTTTATTTCTTATTTCCAAGGTATCGCTTGTTCTTCCATCCAGTGTTACCACTCGTAGCGACACAGTGGCAGGTATGTGACTAGGGGGTGGATAGAGCGCGAGAAGGCCATCTTGGATTGAAGCGAGGTCAATGGCATATCGGTAGTTTCTATCGGGAAAGTCGCGATACTCTACCAAGACCTCTATGGTTCCTTCTCGGACTTCTTGTCCAAACTCATCGACAACACGAATGAGCAAATTAGCGCCGGGTATAGGGGGAACGTTATCAGTCGTAGATTCCTCCTCCAAAAACCTGAACGTGGAGAGGATGTTTTTATAATCTTCTTCACTATCAAAACCATAAACAATAAAAAGATTATTGCTATGAGGCAGAAGTATTATAGAAGAGGATAAAGTTGATCCACCAGGACTTTTTCGTTGACCAACCACCTCGATACCTTTTAATCCCGTTAACTCCCCTTGAGAACCACTTATTTCTATTTGGTTGAATGCAGTGTTGAACAGCCAACTATATAATGTAGCACCATTCTCTTCCCACCATTCCTGTGGGGTGAGCATTGTTTGATAATAGTTAACTGAAATTAAAGGGATGTCAGACGGACCAGGATAAGTGATAGTAAAATGATTAGCATTTTCTAATATATAGTCAGAAAGTTTGGAAGGATATTGAAGGTCAAACCCATACTCTTCATTCCTATACGTCTTCCAGGTACCATCCGATACCTGACTCGCAGTTTCATCCGGTGTCGGAGAAGAGAATTGTTGAGAAGGTTGAATTATCGGAATCTCATAATCAACATAGGCTTGAATAAACATATAGATAAACAGAATGATAGCGCTTACCGAAAGCAATCCCAATACTACAAGAAGAATTTTTAGTGGTTTGTGATGAGGTGGTTCAGGTTGAGGAACCGGATCCGGTAGTTGGGGAGCGGGTTGGTTGTTTTCCATGGCTAAACAAGCATAGGTGGTTCATCAACTATTGTCAACGAACAGTACTATTCCGTGTTGGGTAACGTTATAAAATCGTCATCCTGAACTTGTTTCAGGATCTTACGGCAATCGAGTGAGGAGAT
>Ga0209542_10010055_pt1 | contig 17180 bp, 11 predicted proteins | sample RifCSPhighO2_01_FD_184028 | JGI IMG/M metagenome (GOLD analysis project Ga0209542, IMG submission 184028) | Soil microbial communities from Rifle, Colorado - Rifle CSP2_plank highO2_0.1 (SPAdes) (version 2) | ecosystem: Environmental > Terrestrial > Deep subsurface > Rock core/Sediment ...
AAACAATCTAAAACATTAGAACAATGGTTAACAGTCCTAGATAAACTATTAAAATCAACGGTAACTAAAACTAAGTATGACGAGAAAGAATATACTAATGAAAAATTATTTACTAAATTAACAGGTGATGTCGAGACTTTTGAGAAACTTTCTACAGAAATTCTAAAATAATAAATTATAACTATTTATAATTTATACAACTTTAATAATATTTGTTCTACTAATTCGTTTAACTGTAACTTTATCACCGTCTATATGAATTTTTACTCCACTCTTCATACCATTAACCGCTAATTTATCTGCTTGTTGGTTTCCTAACGATGCAAAATCCTTTTTACCTGTATGAGAATATACATGTATAAATTTTACTTTTGATGTTATTAGTTTATCTATCTTTTCTAATATATCTCTATTTTTTACGTCTTTATTAGTACTAGTTTTCCAGTTTTTCTTTTTCCATCCAGATAGCCATTTTGTTATACAATTTATACTATATTCTGAATCAGTGTATATAGTTAACGATTTATATGATAAATTTTTAGTTATTTTTAATGTTTTATAAATAGCATATAGTTCGGCTCGTTGGTTCGTAATTGGTTTATGTGTAAACTCTCTACTAATATCTTGCATTTCTTTATTCGGAAAATATATACCATATCCCCCTCTGGTGGCTTGTGTTTTACCATTACACGTACAAGCCCCATCTGTAAATACTATTATATTCATATATAACAACTCTATATTATTAGTATGCAATTATTACTTTAACTGTCAATATTTTAAGAATGATTTAACAATAAGGAATTCGGTTGTTATTATTAAGTTTACCAAACCATATATTAGATCCTAGATTTATCATTGTATCACACATTATATCGTATGGAGTTTGCAAACTGTGATTTTCTATATTATGTAATTCTAGATCATACATATAATTCGTTTGTACAGCTATATGAAGAGCCGTATTTCCGTTATTATCTTGTATCGTTTGGTCAACTTTCTTGTGTATAAGCAACATTGCTATATCTTGTTGATTTTGTTGTATAGCATAATTTAACCAAGGAACACCATCGTCTGTTTTATAATTTATTAGTGATTTTTGATAATGCAAAGCTAACTTAACACACTCAAAATTTAATAGTTTTGTCGAATTTGACACTTTAAAATTATTTTCATACATTAATTTTAAGATATCTTTATCTGCATGTTCTATTAAATACGGTTTAACAGATTGCGGTGATATTTTTAGTAATACAAGAAAATGAGGAACTAAATTATTTTTAACAATCGTTTCAACAATAGTATCATCTATTTCTAACTTAAGATAACTAACACAATATAACAAAGATTTAGGTGATTTTAAAGCTAATTCTCTAAGTTGTTCTTCTGTAAAAATATAATTTGTTTTTCTTATCAGCATATTAAGTACATCAAAATCTTCTTTACTTGCATAATAATAATACACATTTAATGGATATGAATTTAAATTATATAATTCGGGACTATTAATTTTACATAATATTGAATATATGTCTCCGTATTCTGTATCAAGTTCTAATATTTTTTTAGGTAGTTTTAAAACAATTGTATGGTTTTTTAACACAGCTAAATGAAACGGTGTTATTTTAGATATAGAACTATATATTTCTAATTTAGGTTCCTTTCCATTCCAAACATTATTAAACTCTTCTAAACCTAATTTGTAATCATATTCAATATTATTTAAATCATAAAATTTTAGTTCTGGTATTAATGGTGTATATTCAGGTTTATAAGTATTATTACTATGACAATTGTTTATTCGTGATAATATCCATTTTTTCTCTTTAAGTGATAAAGATTTAACGTCTATATCAGTAATATGTTTTCCATTTTTTAACAGGTTCTTTATTTCATCAAACTTATGTTTTAACTGTTTTAATTCTTTTAATTTTGTTTGTATTATTTTAATTTCTTTATTGTTTTGATTAACATTAATATATCGGGTTGTTTCGTAATCATAGAAATTCTGTTTTCGTGATAAAAAAGCATTATTTTCTTTCTGTTTTCCTAGAATTACACTATTTAAATAGTTGTCTTCGTTAGTTATTTGTATTAACTTGTGTTCTACTATATCTAACGGTGTCTGTGCGTCTTCGTTTAGACAATTTATATCTACTTGATTATCTATCATTAGAGATGTAAATACAACATATCCATATTTGACTGCTAATAATAAAGGTTGTCTAAATTTTAACGTTGTATGTAATTCTGATCCGCTTCGTAATAATATTTTTGCTATTTCTACACATTTATCATCGTTAAAATTATCTATTATATAACATAATGGTGTGTCGTTATTTATTATATTATTTATATATTTTTTATATACTGGCATTATAATATTCAACATATCAATGTCTTTGTTTTGATTTTGGATAATGTTATATATCATATGTTCTCCCTTATCATAACCTATACTTATTAAATATTTAGCAATATCATATCTTTTAAATGTAAAACATATATCGATTAATTTATCTATTGTTTTGAGTTGATTACTATTTATCTGTTTTACAAAGTTTAAATTATCATATATAACCGCATAATGAACTGGCGTTAAATTATATATATCGGTTCCTTGCAATAACTTTTGTTTATTTAATATATTGTCCAATAAAACATTATCTAATAAATAATGTGAATTATATTTTATCATGCTATGATATATATTTTGTTTATTCTTGTTAACAACATCGTTTAAATTAATATTCGTATCTTGTAAACCTAAATGATATAAACTATCATTGTTGTAGATAACAGCTAATTCATAGACAGAACGATTATTTCTATCATATATGACAAATTTTAATCTTTTCTGTACATCTGGTGATGCTAAGTTATCAAGGCTTTCATTTATTACATATGATATTATATCGTCCTGAACATAAAAAGTAGATAGATCTAAATTTTTTTCATTATATGCAACTAATTCATATTTATTCACTGATTCTATTTTATCTTTATATTGATCAAGTTGTTTTATTACAAGGGAATGTGCTTCAACGAGGTTACTTAGTGATACATCAAGATTATTTCTGGGTTGAGTATTGCATATTTGTAATATATTAATAACGTTACTAATCGGATTATTTTTGTCGATTAATTCGGTTTTTTGTCTCATCGTCGCACCTCCTTGATAAGGATCGTGTTGCTCCCCTTGTAATTTTTCATCTGCTATATCTTTAAACTGTAATATATCAGTTGTATTATAATAACATTGTTTGGCTCTCCAAATTTGATCTGTATAAATAAGTTTTTTATCGCTATGTAATCTATTCGATTTATGTATTTTTTTACCATCAAATGCAACAGAACAATAATATTCGGTATAATATGGATCATCGATTATTTGTTTGATAGATTGAAAGTTCGTTCTACATATATAAATATCTAAATTCAACGATGATATTTTATAATAGAGATCGTTTATAACACATATATCTGCCTGGGTACATTGTAATATATCTAACAAATATGATATTACTATAGTTAAATCTTTGTTGGTAATATTTATTAAAAATAATTCAAGTTTAATTTGATTTTCGTTTTTATATTGTTGTGCATCTTTGATTATTCCAAACTTGTATTTTAAACACGTGTGAACTAAATTACCAGCAATAATTATTTTCGACCAATCAATTAATTCTAAACAACCATTCGTCATTATAAACAAATTTTTTCTAAACGTTGTCATATCATTCATATCTTCAACTAATTCAATTGGTTTTTGCGTTTTGTCATAATCTAGCAAATATGACATACTTATATCATTATATATAGGTTAATATTTATTGTATATAATCGCAAATAAAAAATGATATTAGAATTATTATATTTAACATATATATTGAATGGAACAACTTAAAGAAATCCAGCTATTACGCCAAAAACGATATATAACAATAACACGTGAACACAAACTAAAAGAATTTTTAGATACATCTAAACAGCGTATCCAAAAAAAGAAAGCTAAAATTATTAGCGATTTTGTTCATAATATTTTTGATAAATATATCTTTTATCCACATGATCAAATAGAAGGCATCTATCGTTATCGAACAACATTAATGTTCGGTTTTAATTTACGTGATCGCGATGAAGTTAACGATATGCGTTCAGCGATGTTAGTTAGTAGTAATCAAACAGATATAGATGTCGAGCAACTATATATAAACTATTACGGTTTTGAAACGATTATTGATATTTTATATATATGCTTTGATATACGTTGGTTAATTAAAAATCGCAGAGACGAAACAATAGAAGTTAACAACAAATTTTATTATTTATCAAAGCATCAATTAGCAGAAATAAATAAAATATGGAGTGATGTTAATCCATCAATGTCGTCTGGTGTGAGGTATAAACAAAATTTAGAGTATATGCGAGCTATGCGAGATGATATGTCAAAATAATTATATAATTATTTTAACTTATCATTAATAAATCGTATAATACATAACTAGTTCCTGCAATTATCATATAATTATGAAGTTGTGATGTTATTTGATCACGATGCATAATATATATATATCCATATAATGCACCAAAGTTAAGAACGTCATTTATTACGTTTTCTATTTTTTGTGAAAAATTAGTTTCAACTAATATTCTGTATATTATCATATCATATATTTGATAACCAACTAATATATACAACGCCATTGTTGCCCAATCTCTATTAATATTTTCGTTCATTAACAGTTTAACTATAACTAGCATCGAACCGTAGTTAAATATATCATTCATTAAAACTTTAATCTTTGATATGTTCATGTTAGAGTTTATTAAGTTTTGCGTATAAATGTTATAAAATGTAAATAACAAAATAGTTAATATTAACATTTGTAGCCAAAATTTATTTGCTAATTGTTTACCTTCCATTAATCGCAAAAATATAGATATTGAAATAAACTTAAATATATATTTTTTGATATCGTTAACGTATTGATAACGCATTTATATATTCTGGTAATATATAAAAAATTGATATAAAATAAAATAATATTATATAATCTATAATATTATTGTTTACATGTATTCTAGTAAATTAGCGTTTATTGAATTGTTTTTGGAAGGTTTGGAACTTACTGTTTATGGACGGGTATCAAGATTAAATAAACGTTCTAATGTTTGGATTGTTATGTTACGATCTGGTGATACACAAATTGATCAATGTGTTATTATACCTAAAGAACTATTAGCGAAAATAGAATTATATTCTACACTACAAGTGTCAGGTAAAATTCAAAAATCGCCAGATGGAGAAAAAAAGGAATTGTTAGTTGATAAAGTATTATTTTATGGCGAATTCTCTGGTAAAGATATTAAACTAACACATGAAGCAACATTGCAAACAGCTAGAACTGAAATTAGTCAAAGATTACTTTTCAAACGATATCAATCGATTATGTTTATTCGCGATTACATGGCTAAAACTTTAATCAATGTATCTAGCGAGTTAGGATTATTACGAGTTTTTGCACCATTTATAACATTTTCTGATTGTGAAGGTGGAGGTGAAACTTTCGAAGTAACTTCAAAAATTAAAGATTTCTTTAAACAAAAAGCATATTTAACAGTATCTGGACAAGTTGAAGAAGAAACAGCTACGTCTAGATTACTTACTCCAACGTATATATTTGGACCATCGTTTCGGAGCGATCCTTCTCAAACTCGATTTCATGCATGTGAGTTCTGGCACTATGAACCAGAAATTCCATTTATTACTTTAGATGGTTTAATGCAACTTGAACAAACCATAATTCAACAAATCATTAAGCGTACTATTACACATTGTCGTGATGCTATTGAATTTTTACATCAAGATTATTTAAAGAAAAATCATAAAGTCGAGGTTAATTTGGATGAACTAATAAAATATAGCAATGACGAATTCATTAAATGCACATATACAGATGCGATTAAAATATTAATGAAACAACATAAAATTAAACCATTTGAAATACAACCGTTTTGGGGTTATGATTTCTCGAAAGAACATGAAATTTATATTGCAACCGAACATTTCAAAAAACCAACTTTTATATCAAATTGGCCGTCACATATTAAATCATTTTATATGTATCAAAATGAACAATTTATAGACAAAGATATAAATGATACTGAATCTCTACACACATGTCAAGGTGTTGATTTGTTGTTACCATCCGTGGGCGAATTATGTGGTGGTTCTATACGCGAACATCGATACAGTGTATTAAAAGATATAATTAAAAGTAAACAATTGGATATTAGTATGTATAAAGAATATTTATCTTTAAGAAAAGAAGGAACGTTCCCACATGGAGGTTTTGGATTGGGATTTGATCGCTTAATTATGCTTGTAACTGGAGCACCACACATAAGAGATGTAACTATATATCCTAGATATTTCGGATGTTAAATAATAATATATAAATATTATTATTGATCGTATCTCGGGATTACATGAATTAACTTTAATCCAATTTCGTGTTCTTTACATTTTTTTAAATGCTTCTCTATTTCTGCTTCTTCTGTTTTAGATAAAGGTTTTGACCATCTATATCGATGTATTTGATAATCAGAATGTTCACATTTTCTATAAGCTACTTCTTTAATTGCTTCATTTAAATATATCCAAGTAGGGTTTTCATCGTCTGGTGTATAATTACGTTCTAAGACATAATCGGCTTCTCTCCAAGCAATACTCATAGCTTTTTCATATTCGTCATAACTTCCAGCTTTATAAACCATTATACATTTTGCTCCATGTTTTCTATAAAATCGCCAACTTGGTATATCAGAATATCCATCGCCAACTATTATAAATTTATTATACGGTATATCATAATCAGATCCCCGTAATTTTGTATCTCTTTTCAGTTTTCCTCCTTTCGCTATTTCAAATCCAATTTCTGTTTTAGAATAATCTTCTATAACAGACATTATATCTCCATCTATCATTTCACATGCATAAATACCATCAACGCTATCTTCTAAAGCACCTCTAATAAATTGTTTTAAACCAACACTAACTACATATATCTTTATATCTATTCCATCTTTTTTCCACTTTTCTTTTAACTTAATAAAACAGTCTTTTATTCCACTTGATAATTTTATATCTTTTCCAATTTGATATAACTCATCGTCGGATACGTTAGAAATACAACCTTTTAGATCAGTACTTAACTGATATAACCACGATATACCAGCTTGTATACGAGTAGATGAATATGTTTCGGATATATGTTTTCGCTTTTCTTCTATGAGTTTAAAATAATCATATGGATCGGCGAACGTGTATTTTGGATATTGTGCTTTAAATTTATCTTTGTATTTTCTAATTAATGAATATTGTTGATATTCTTCTGTTAAAGTAAGATCAAAATCAAAAATAATAACAACCTTCATTATAATTAAATATTAGTTATATATATTCAATATTTTATAATTTTTTATAAAATATTAAACTATATCTATCAAGATATTTCGTTTATATCTTTTATCGTGTGGTTATATTTGAACAGTTTTATAAAAAATTAACTATTTTTTATATTTAAAAATTTCTTTAATTTGAACATTTCTATTATTATATGTTTTTCTTTTTAGATTTGCTTTTTAGGTTTTACTACTATATATTTATATTAATTACTCATGTTTTACATTCAATCGTACTAATTTCTTCTTTAGTAAATTTGAAATATTTATATATCGTTTCTTTATTATATATATCATCGCATATATGTCTTACATCTGGAATAAAATCAAATGCAGAATTATCAACAAAATCTTGTCCATATTTAGTGAAATGTACTATTAACATACATATCTTTGAATTTAAGAATTCATTTAACAATTCTAATTTTTTCCCCATAATATAAAATTTATGATTTCCTACAAGTCCTAATTTCCCAGCATCAATTATACCACCTGTCAAACTTGCTTTATTTGCCAATATTAGTTTCTTTTTTGCTTGGTGTGGATGTGTATTTATCATTTTCTTTACATAATATCCATCATTAATTCTGTATGTATCTATGCCAAACAAATTAGTTTTATCATGTTCTTTTGGTAATTTTATTTGTTCCTTTTCAGATTTAACTGTTTTTGTATAGAATTTTAATTTGAGTTTTGGATCTTCTTCGATCTTAATTTTTAATTTGTCAAAAATACTATGATAAGCTAATGGTATTGAATATTTTTTATCGAGAAATACGGTTGAAACAGTTTCTAAATGTCTTCTTTTTAATATAGAATTTACACTACTTATTTTGCTATCATTTTTAATATTATGTATTATATATAACGATAATGGTATATCAGCATTAATTTCAGTTTTTGATTGTGAATTATCCCATAGTTTCATCCATACAACGTATTTATCTAACAATTTGTCATGTAGATTATGACTTTTTTTCAACCAACTTAGAGGATTTATAAATACTAAAAATCCATTATCATTTAAATGATTAATAGAATATTCAACAAATTTGGGCCAAATAGTTTCATTCTTTTCTCCTAAATATTTTCCAGTATGCGATTTTATACCACCTTTATTATACGGAGGATTTCCTACTAGCACATCAAACTTATCTATTCCCCATTCTTTGCGGGTGTCCAACTCTAAACTATCTCCATTATATAGATTTAACTTATATTCATCATTGATATTAAATATTTGTTTACATACATAGACATTCTTTTTGTTTAATTCACTCATATATAACATATTCTCTAATATATGCTTTTTACGTTCTTTGTCATTCGGTATTTTTTCTTTTAGTCCTTTCATTAATCTTAAATAGATAGCTATCGGAAAGTTTCCCATTCCATTTGCAGGATCAAACCACTTATAATTTTTATTTTTCCATACTTTTTTTGGTAGTTTATCAAGCATTTCATTTATTAATTTAAATGGTGTAAATACCTCACCATATTTCTTCTTCTCTTCTTGTTTCGGTTTTAAACATGAATCAATTAATTCTAATAGTTCTTTCGGATTATCTATTAGACTTTGTAACGACAGTTTAAAGTTTACTGATACATTGTAAGCAATTGAGTTCTTATCTATGTATTTAGTTACTAATTCTTTAACGAGATTAATAATATCTATCTGGTTCCACCATATCATCGATTGATCATTAAAAACTTCTAATAATTCTTTATCCTCCTTAATTGTATTTAACATCTCTACAAAATCTTTATTCTTATCCGACATCGTTAAGATACAACTTAATGGTATAATGAATGGTAAAACATCTTTCGTAAATGATATTTTCTTTTCTAATTTATCACCATTATCTTTATAAACCTTTTTATCATCTTCTGAATCACTTATACCAGATTTTATTGATTGTGTTTCGTCTTCATCATCTTTTAATATCATTTCAATATCTACTGTTTTACCTTCTGCTTTAGTAAAATATGCATCAAGTAATTTCTGATCTTCTGATTTTAGTTCAATTATATCATTCTCAATTTGTTTTAACATTATTGATTGGATCAGATTTCCAAATATCTAATAATTTAGTAACTATCTTAGTACTATCTATTTCCTTGTTATCAAATAAATCTGCGTCGATATTAATAAGATGTCCTTTAATTAAATAATCAATCTTATCTTCTATGTTCATATCTTTTTTGTAGATATTATATGATATACATGAATGGATTACACGACTAATATTAAGATCTACCACAAAACCAAACTTTTTATCACCATTCATAGATTCTGACATACAACGATACATCATTTGCATCACTCTATCAGCGGATAAGGTATTATTTAATAGCATAACTATATCGCATAGTTTCAATGTAATTCCCAATGATAACATATTCCCAGCTAATAGGATTAATCCCAATTTGCCATTTTCTTTTGCTACTTTTTCATTCTTAGTAATTTCTGCTTTAATATCTTTTACTTTGTCATCTACTTTAGAATTAATAATCATAACATCATATTTAGATAACACTTTATTTTTCATCATGAGTTCTTTTAGACATTTAGATATTTCATTGATTCCATTTATTGCTGGTAAAAACCATAATTGAGTAAACGGTTTTCGGCTCCTATTCTTTTCACACATTGATTCAATTCTCCCAAAAATAGACTTATCTTTGTCTGGATAATCCGTCTCTTTATATGATCCTGATATATATCTTAGTATTTGTTCTACAGAACTTGAATATCTAAAATTTGTCTTCTTTTTATTCCCAAATGAAAATAATACGTCAAATGAAAATCCATACTTAGAATCCATAATTTCATCTTTAATAATTTCATATCTGTATGGATCAAACATATTTGTGATAAGATGTAGATCTGGATAGTTATCATACATTCCAAATATATCATCTTCAGATAATCCATCAATCTTCATATTCTTAATAACCTTTTTAACTTCATCTCCATGTTTGTCTATTAATTTATCTATGTTTCTTGCTTTACAAAATTGTTCATCTTCAATATCCCAATACATTTGACATTCATCTGGTATACCCCATTCCTTTAATGGTTTGTTGTATGTGGCTGTTAAATATATCTTAATTGTAGATGCTGAAGAATATGTATTTAGTATCTCTTTTGATAAATCAGTGGTTCCTGCAAAATGATTTTCATCAAATAATATTATGTTTATCTTTGGTAATTTTAATCTTTTATCACCTATATATTGTTGTAATAGTTGTTTTGATGTAACTATAATATTTTTATCACCTAATAGATCTTTTAAATGTTTAATCTTTTTACTACTATCTATGTGAATAATATTACAATCATTAAATTCTTTATATTTTTCAAACAACTCTTCTGTAAACTGTGGAGCAGTTTCTGTTGGAGCTGGAGTAATAATTAGTACATTAAATTTAATTCTATCTTCTTTTAACATTACAATACTTCCTCCACATATATATGTCTTACCAGATCTTGGTTTTGCCCCTAATAATAATTGTTTTTGTCCTTCATTAACTAATCTAAATATCTGATTACATATGATTTGTTGATGGAATCTCATAACTAAATTTGTCTTTCCATATCCAAAAATTTCATCATATTCATCAATATCATATTTTTTCAATTCGTTACGAAGAAGTCTATAATATTTAGTTAGATCATCCATGTCTAAAATATTTGATTCTGTCATATATTTTATAATGTAATAACTTGATTTATTTGCTTTTTTTATTCTTTTCAATATATTCTTTTTATTGTTAACAAATAGATAAATTTCATAATTATGATATATCTCTTTATTTGAATTGATAACTGCTATAATATTTTGAATATCATATTTTATAACATTTTTAATATCATTTAACTTTGTAAAATATTTACATGATATGAAAATGTATTTATCTTCATCTGGTTTGTATAAAGTAATATCTGAACAACCGCCAGAATTTCCACTAATAATATTTGTTTCATTTATATATTTTTTAAGACTTGTTAGAAATTTAGGTTTTCCTGTATTAATATTTCCATCAATATGTTTATATTCTGTGTTAGAAAACAGATCACAATATCCAAATTTAATAACTAAATCCCATAGTCTTTCAAAAACAAATCCCTGTTTAGATGAAGTATCGTATTTAGATATTACTTTAATAGGCGTTGATTTGAGTTTGATCTGTTCTATTAGTTTTATTAGCATTATTAATATATGCATATAATACTATTATATTTATATATTAAACAAATATCAATTTTTATATAATCATATGTTAAATAATCATATAAGTTCTACAGATATTCCTAAAAAGTAAAATATTATTATAAATTATGTCATTATGATGTATCCTACATAAACATAGAAAGATGAAAGAACTTGAATAAATTAATCTTTTAGAGTCTTTTTGTCAAGATTAACCTTATTACTATATTTATATAGTAATAATCACTATGTTTTTTTTATTTTACTCATTATATGAGCATTTTTAAAATTCAAACATTAAATGAATAAAAATTTGTAAAACTACACCAGTTAAATATTAAATTTTGTATGCATATAATCACAATATTGTTTTACATCAATGTTTTGATCTTTCTTTTGTTCTGCAAAGCTCTTAAGATATTTTCTATCATGTAATGTTTTGTTTCCGTCATCAATTATACTACCTTCGTTTATACGAGTTAACTCTGAATAAGTTCCATATATATTATTTTTGCATTTGCATCTATCTTTTTCTTGCATAACAAAGCATCTATATGTATCACTTTCTATATATGTTTCATATGATACGGTATTTTCTGGATGTTTATTGCGATATTTATAAGCATCGGCATATAAATTTGGCCACATTTTTGTTCGCTTTAATTTATCATATTCTTTCATATCAGTCATCAATAGCTCACTCATTATATAATATAAAAATAAAAAAAATTGTAATATTTAGTTGTTTATGATATATATATATATATATGTTTACACAAACAATGTCATTCGACCCCCGTGGTTTTAATGCTCTCTTCTCACCGCATTATTTGAATAATCCATTTAAATACTTTAATATAAACGAAGGAAAATGGGCTATTCGTCTTCCAGATGGCAATGTTCTAGTATATGACAATGGAGTCATACGAACAATGACTTTTAACACTGATCTTCACAAACTAGTAATGGGTAATGTCGATGAGCTTGCAACAAGATTACTTACTATAATGAACTCTCATCCAGCACTAAACGAAGTTGCAAACTTTCCTAACGTAGAAGTTCATTCGATCGGAGATGTATTCGTTGTTCCAATCGATCTTGAATTTATGTTCTTTGTAGTAAAAGATGGTAATAATTGGCTTGATCTTATTTTTAACGGTACATCAATGACTAACGAGCGATATGCAATTTGTTATAACAACCGTATCTCAAACATTGCAACTCATAGCGGCGATCTAACTTCTAACATCGGAACATTACATCATGTCAAAATTAATCCTAATCTTCGTGACGGAGTTATCTCGGTTGTTGGTTATACAAAAAAAACTATTATGAGTTTTGGAGTTAAACGTCCATTGCTTGTTGTAGTGAATCGTCGTGATCAAGTTCTACATCTTATTCCAATACCTGTAGCAGAAGCAATGGTTGGAAATCATGCAACTGGAGTAACAGTAACTCACTGTGTTTGTGTCGGTAACAATCTAATATTTACCGTAGTTCCCCCAATTACAGAACGTGGAAATCAGCTCGATACCAGTAATTTCAACAGTCCAATTGTTTGGGAAATGTATGAAGCATCGTATCATAACGCAGTTCGCGAAGTTCCTCATCCAGTTGTTCCAGAAATTGCAAATACACCACATGAAGAAAGTACAGAAACTTGCGATACTAAGGAGGTAGATACATTGACGACCCCATATGTACAGTATTTGCAACAGGGATGTAAGCCATTAAATATAAATTCTATGTGTATAGTTCTTACAGATAAAGGAATTATGATAACAACTAACGATAAAGTTCAACCAGCAGAACCGCTGATTATTCAAATGCCAATAACCGAGTGCAAGGGAACAGTTCAACTTCTAGGAGGAATTCCTAGCGAAATCCCCAAATTTAATGTTGGTCTACGTATTGATCATTACAATGGTCCAGTTTCTCCAGATGTAGCTAGTTCAAGTATTAATCTTCTAAACGGGTGTATTGTAATTTTACACACTAAAATGACAAGGGGTGCAAAGCAACCCTTATCGAGAAGGAGCGATAGCGACGACGAGACAGAAAATATTAATAATACTCTAATCACCTTAGATCGTTCAATATTAAAAGCATACGGACCGCAAACTGTTGTATTAGCAGAAATCGACGACAAATTTTACTATTATCGCGGAATTCTACCAGGTTTGATGACCAAGAAACTTAATCTCGGCGTTGATGTATCTGACATTTTAAACAATATCGGAGTATACACGAATACAAAAGAATACTCTATAAATCCAAAAAATTACGTTAAAGGAAGCGAATTAATCTGGAACGGAGATAACTATGTTACTGTCGATTCTGTACCAAAAATAATATCAGAAATGAATATTGTTGAACAAGTGCAAGATGTCTGGATGATGATGGAGCAACTATCTGTTTGCCTAAACAGTCAGCAACTATCAGCAATAACTGATAAAATTCATGATGTTATTACTCATTTAATTGAAGTTCGCACGAAACCAATGATTGATCAATTAAAAGATTTGACTCGTCAAAGTCAAGAAATCGTAATCAGAATGTTTAACGGTAACAAGGAGGCACAAGCTCAACTTCAAGAAAATGCTAAACAAATCGGTCGCGTCAAACATGTTATACGACATGCAACTAATGAGCTTGACGAACTAATGAAGATTGCAGTAGAAGTACAATCTCAGCGTGCTACGTCATCTATAGCTACAGATTGGAAACGCTTAGAGCGTCAGAAGAAAATTTCTGGAAATGTTAAAGCAACTCAAGACATTACACCAGAACAATTGATGGACAAAATATCAGATATTGCACTGTGGGGTGTAATGCGTGCTGAACCAGGAGTACAACTATTGCTAAACGAAGCTAGTAAGGGACCAAATGCAACTATTCCTCTACTACTCACTCAAGGAGTTCAAACTGTACATACTATTAATATGCCTCTTCTTGACGGCATAACGTCTACATGTATGATTCAACTATCAAAAGCTGGACATCTTCTACAACCAAACATCATTGGAGATAAGGCAACTGATATGGTTATACAACCAGTTCCAGATGGACAAGTATCAGCGATGCTTATTCCGATTCTTGACAAGTTTACACAGATGACTAATTGGAAATTTGGAATGCTATCTGTCATAGATATGGCGAACGACACAGAAGTTGCATTTTGGCGTATCAAGCTTCGTGCCGTGTTTGCAAACGCAGTTAACTTCCGTGGCATAACGGGACAAACAAAAGATCTGGCATATATTCTGATTAAGATGCTACTCGATTATGGATATGAACTAGCTAAAAACATATCGGACCAAGGCGATTTCGAAGATAATACACGTGTTCTTCTTCGTGCAGTTGTTGGATGGATTATGACAACAGCGTGTTCTGGTGCTAACCCAATAATGCCAATTCTGGCTGAACTTGCAACTGGAAAGGTGTCTCAAGCAAAAAATAGCGATTTGTGGGCAATTGAACCATTGGCAGAAATATTCAATAAGGCATGTTATAATGATGTTAGTTTATTCAATCAAGGATTAAAACACTTTGTTATTAAATATTTTTATCACCTCATGATCGGTGCTACAGATCCTCTACGTAAGAATATAAAACAAGGAAAGAAAGAACAACTAGCACAAATTCATAAACGTCATGAAATTACTCTTCCGTGGCTAAGAACCGTCGTTTCATGGACACTAAATCATTTATTTAGAATGACTGAAAACTGGAAACCTGAATATGAAGACACACTGGTCCCTATTGCAACAAGACTACTCAAATTATATCCAGCAAATGGATTACCTCAAACACACTATCTCGTTCGTTCATATATTACATTTCTACAACATCTAACAAATAAAACTGCACTATTATTTCAAGATGATGATTTAACTCATGGACCATCTACTATCTTGACTCAAATAATACTTTCGTCAATTGTGCGTGTCGCTAAGCGTGATATGTGGATGGATCAAGATGAATTCCAAAAAATGTGCAAGACATTTAAAGCACAACTTATGAAACAATATCCAGTTGGTTCGGAACAAGCAAAAAAACGAATTCCTTGGTCTGCATTTGTTAAGATTATGCCAAAGGAACAACTAGTAGATGACGTGATGCCAATCCAAGTAATTATAGACTACAAACATCAACAAGAAGAAATAGAACAAGTAATCAAATATATTATGACAGGAGAAACTGGAGCAGGTGGTGTCCCAATAAAAATTAATACAACGATCGCAGTTGATACAAACGATGAAATAACAGAACTTGTCAATAAGACACAAACCGTTATTCCATTGGTAAACTTTATTCAAGGAGGAAATTATGAACAACTCAATGCTCCGCTACATCATTTACTACCTATAATAAATCGTAGTGGAATTAATATTAATAGCTGGCGTCGTGTGGCTCGTATTCTACTTCTTGGATGGCGAGATCCAGTTGTGGCTGAACAATGTGCGATTGTGTCATTAAACGATATATAAATTACAATATTAACTTATAATTAGTTATAAGTTCGTTTAATTATAATATTTATAATCTATTTATAAAAATATATGAGTGATTCGAAAACAAAATACGAAAGTTATTGGGGAAGATTCCCTTCGATGATTGTGGATAAAGCACCATTACAAGATATTTGGAATACATTAACTTTTTATGAACTTACGATTACAAACCGTTCTCAGGCTAATAAAGTTTTATATAACGGTGTAGTGTCTAATTATTCAGGAGTAACCCAAGTTTTTCAACGTTACGATGTGGTTTTAGACTATATCAAAAAATTTATGACTCCAGCTACAGATTGTATTGTTGATTTAGGGGCTGGATGGGGGAGAAATACTTTTAATATGTTTTTGCATAATTTTCCAACAAACATAGATTATTATTCTCTCGAATATACAGAAGCTGGAAATCAAGTTGCTCAAGATATATATCATAAAAATGTGCTTCCCAACAGCAAAAAGATAGATAGTCATTATATTCTATATACGGGTTTGTTTGATTTTAACAAACCAATTATTGACTTTAAAAAAAAGTATAAAAATATTATCTTTTTATCCCATCACTCTATTGAAAAAGTTCCCCAGATTAAAACAGCTTTTTTTGATTTAATTTTAGGTCTAGACACGTATTATACAGTTATTCACATGGAACCAATCGGATGGCAAATGATGGATATAAACGGACCTCCTTATTCAGTGCACTTAAAATATCACAACGAAAACTTATATCAACTGTTGAGAACCTATGAGAAAAATGGTAAAATCAAAATATTAGAAATTTACAAAAATCAATATTCTTTGTTTTCTCTAAAAAATACAACTTCTATTGTTTCATGGATAAAAAACTAGAATATAATATATATTATAGAGTTGTTTAATTTACATTCATAGTTATTTTTAAACAATTTCATTATATATAATATATATAATATTTGTTTTAAAAATTATTTAAAATTAATTATTATTAATGATAAACATATCGGTAAAT
>Ga0209542_10010058_pt1 | contig 17174 bp, 18 predicted proteins | sample RifCSPhighO2_01_FD_184028 | JGI IMG/M metagenome (GOLD analysis project Ga0209542, IMG submission 184028) | Soil microbial communities from Rifle, Colorado - Rifle CSP2_plank highO2_0.1 (SPAdes) (version 2) | ecosystem: Environmental > Terrestrial > Deep subsurface > Rock core/Sediment ...
CTGCTTCCAGGTAATACCGGGTGAGGTCACAATAAGCCAGGCCAAAATTTCGGAGTCTGAATCGGATTCCGTTTCGATTTTGAATTTTTTAAGTTTTCTTCTGTGTTTTTTGACGTCAACAATACTGCCGTTGTGACCAAGAGCCAATTCCCAACCGCCAAAGCTGGCATAAAAAGGTTGAGCATCACAATCCTGGCGGCCTGCTCCTTCTGTCGGATAGCGAAGGTGTGCAATCGCAATTTCGCCGCGAAGAGAATTTTTTTCAATGATATCAACTGACCTGAAAATTTCGTTAAAGGCTCGAGCTTTTTTAAAGACCTTGATGAGTTTACCGTGAGCTTTAACGGCTAAACCCCCGCCGTTTTGACCCCTATGCTGCAGGGCTTTGCCCATTTCAACCACAACATTGGATACATTATTTTTTGGCGGCGCAAAGGACCCTGCTAGGCCGCAGTGGTCATGTGGTTTATCCAAAAATTTGTTGGACGTTGAGCCTGCCACGAGTTTCGGCTGTGGATTTACTGACTATAGTATGGGGTCTGTGATGATTCAAGTCAAGCAGGTCTGGGAGCCTAGGCGATTTTTTTCGAGATAATCTCAACAAGAGTTGAACTTTTTACTCTTTCTTGTTTTGTGGTGTCGCGATCACGAATTGTAACCGTATCATCTTCAAGTGTTTGAAAGTCCACGGTAACACAGTAAGGGGTACCAATTTCATCCTGGGCAAAGTAGCGTTTGCCGATATTGCCGCGATCGTCCCATTGAATCGGTAATAGTCGATGGTCGATCGACAATAGTCGATATACGTCTTTGGCCTTTTTGACTAAATCAGGTTTATTGGCAAGAAGCGGAAAGACGGCAACCTTATAAGGTGCAAGCTTAGGGTTAAGCTTGAGAACTATTCTACCCTCGCTTTCACAATAAGCATCAATAAGAAAAAAAAGTGCGGCGCGATCAACTCCACCAGAGGTTTCTATAATCCAAGGCAAAAAATGTTGACCAGATTCTTGGTCGTAATAACTTAAATCAACACCTGAGTACTGCTGATGCTGTTTTAAATCCCAATCGCCTCTATCATGAATCCCCTCAAATTCTTTCCAGCCTCCGTCAGAGGCAGATCCGCCTATGGTGGAAAAAGGTGATTCGTATTCAATATCCCAGGCGTCTTTTGCGTAGTGAGCGCGCTCGCTCTCCCTATGTTGTCGAAACCTTAATTTTTTCTTGTTGATGCCAAGCCGCAAATACCAATTCAAACGCTCCTGCCTCCAGTATTCGTACCATTTTTTTGACTCCTCTTTTTCGGGCCTGACATAAAATTGCAGTTCCATTTGTTCAAATTCTCTTGAGCGGAAAGTAAAATTGCCGGGTGTTATTTCGTTTCTGAAGGCCTTGCCGATTTGAGCAATGCCAAAGGGAATTTGTACACGAGAGGAATCTAAAACGTTTTTAAAATTAACATGGACACCTTGAGTAATTTCACCGCGCAGATAAACCTTGGTTTTTTGATCTTCGACCACTCCGACTTTTGCCTCAACCAAAAGATTAAACTTTCGAGGCTCTGTCCATGCTACTTTTTGACCACTATGCGACTTTTCATGATCCCCAATCTCGTCTTTTTGATCAGCCCTTAATCTTTCGTGGCAAATTTTGCACTCAATTAGGGGGTCGACGAAGGCTTTAACGTGACCTGAGGCTTCCCAAACTTTTGGGTTCATTAATATCGCACTATCGATACCAAATACATCATCACGCTGATAAATCATGGTGTGCCAAAAAGCTTTTTTAATATTGTTCTTGAGCTCAACCCCCAAAGGGCCATAATCCCATGTGCCCCCTAAGCCACCATAGATTTCAGAACCCGGATAGATGAATCCTCGGCGTTTGGCCAGTGAAATAACTTTTGCAAGAGTGGTCATTTTGAGGCAATTACTACAAATGTGGCGAAAGAATCAACTTTGGAGATGAGGGTATTGGCAGAAGAATCAAAATTGACTTCGAGTTTTTGCCACTTTGAATCCTGCTGATTGTAACTATAAAGCCCGAGGTCGGTTACTTCTCCATCCTCTTTGATAGAAACTTGGGCGTTTTCGGGAAATTTGGGTGCGATAGAAAAAGAGCCATAGACTGGAAGCAACACATTTTCTGTTTTGAAATCACCGCGTTGGGCAGGTAAACCTATTGTGTCGGCAAGAATGATCCAATAATCTTTGCCTAAAGAAGGAAGGCTAACTGCAAATTTGCTTGATCTGTCATAAATCTGCTGCGGCTTGACACCTGCCTGAATAAGATCCCAGCCGGTTTCTGAAAGATACTGCGCGTCTCCTTCGGCAAGATGCATAGTTAATTTGCCATCGGTTACACTTTTGTCCGGATTACGTACACCCCGAGAGGCCGTACCAAGAAGAATAGATTTTTTATATTTTGCATCTTTGGTATTGACATCCGTGCCAGTTGAGCCTCGTTCAATTTTTTCCCCAGCAATTTGAGGGTTATCTGCCATGTAAGTAAGTTCGTATTCGATCTTATCGAACTGTCCCATATTTTCAATAGAAATTATAATTTCTGCTCCGTCCGATGTTGGGGTCAGGGTTACGTAAGGTCTTTTTTCAAGAGATATTTCCGAAAGCTGCTTAACATCATTAGCGTTTTCTTGGGGTTTAATTTTTTTCGGCCCTTTTTGATAAATAAAGAGGAAAAAGATAGCAACAACGATAAGAACAAAACTGGCTGCCGCGACAAGATATTTAGTGCGTTTAGATTGCTCCATTAAGTCACACCCCAATGCTTATGCATTGGGGACCCCTTTTTAAAAAATCACAAAAATCGAGCAGTCTTTAACTTACTGCTGGTGATATTTTCAATCATGCTATCAAGAAATAACAAAAGTTTCAAATGGGAATCTTTGCTCAGTTTAATTTTATCTTCAAGGTACTCAAAATCCGTCTTTTCCAAAATATTAAAAATTTGCTTTGCTTTTGAATTTTTGAGAGACTGACTTGAAAAAAAGCCAAGAGATGCCAATAGCTTTATTTTAAAGACACTAGAGAGTAAGTTAAAGTTTTTATCTGTTTCTACTTTTTTTAAAAATTTGACAAGTAAAATAAAGGCCTGAAGATTTTTTTGATGATCTACCGTTAAATTTTCGATAATTTCTAGGAGATGGTAAATTTTGTTGGCTTTATCCTCACGAAAATCGGCAATTCCGAAAGCTTTTTTTAACTCCACTTCGGTCAGGATGTCAATATTTTTACCTTTTGCAATGAAAACTTTACACCAATTACCTAATTCTAAATGGCCTGCTTTTCTGGATCTGGGACGGCGAACTCCTTTGGCCAGAACTGTAAGTTTACCAAAGTCGCGTGTAAAAATAGTCAAAAGTCTGTCGCTTTCTGAAAAATTGCGTTTTTTAAGAATTATGGCTTCGGTTCGAAAATACATAAAGATAACGTCACTTATATTTATACCAAAAATTATGATTTAGTGAGACAAGATATTAAAGCTTGATGATGAGTTCTTTGTCTCTATCCAGAGGAAAGCCTTTTTGTTTCTTGCCAAAGGCTTCAATTTCGTAAGTGTGACCAGAGGTACCCGGCTGTTTTTGAATTAAGAGTTTGTACTGGTCTTGGACCTTAATCGGAATAGTGTACTCCAGTTCTATTTTGGCCGTCCCTTCGGGCCTTATTGTGAAAAACCCTTCGAAGACTGTTTTATCTAAATCCTCCGAAGCGGTTAGGCGGACCTCGGTACCAGATGATTTAATTAAAGTTGACCCTTTTGGTACATAAATTCTTATCCAGTCTCGGTAAATTCCAGCCAAACAAAGGCCTCCCTTTCGTTCAAGTCCGCAATCATCACCGCGTCTGGGATACTTATATTCGATAGTGACTTTTTTATTTAATTTATCATCCTTGTCTTTTTTAACAACTTGCTTTACAGACTCCTGAATATAAAGATTGGATTTGGCTCCGGCAAAATTGGCCTCATTTATAAGGAAATAATCACCATCATACTGATAAATACGGCCGGCGAAGTTAATTCTTTCGACTGCCTGTTGAACTGATTGATCATGAAAGTAAAGCAGTAAATCTTTCTGGTTTAAAGCAGCTAGCACTGTTCCAAGCAAATTAGGCCATTTTGATTTAGGGGCTTCAAAGGTTTTGGCCATCATCTGTTGCATTAAGACGCCAATAATTCCTTTTCGGTCAGACTTTTCAAAGGCTGTAGGTTCATCCGCATATCTTTCAAGTTCATAAATAATTTGGGGACAAGCACAGGCATTAATTTGCTCTGCAGTAAACTTAGTACCAAAAGCCTCCAGAGGACCCAAAACATTGATCATCATAAGCACAAACTGGGTATCCAGAGCAATTATGCCATCGATTTCTTTTTTATCTTGGGTGAACGCGTAAAGATCTTCAAATTGTTTCATGGAAACAAAATAATCCGGTGACAGATTGGAATCTCTTAAATTTAAAGTGGGAACATTGGGTAGATATTTAAGAATAGGGGCAGGAGCCGGCACCTTTTTAAGTAGCGTGCTATCAAGGCGATAGATATCCTCAGACTGCTCCGATTCTATTACCCCCTTGTTAACCCTGAAAACGGCATAGGCAGTAATGAATCCGCCTGTTGGCCTAAGTTCCTTATCGTTTTGAAAGAGAATAAGATACTTCTTCTCTTTATCCTGACCCATAATTTTAGGCAGAACATCGATAAGTGGCCTAGTATCAACCACAAAAGTTTCAATTTGGTCAATGGCATTTTTGGCATTTTTAATTTTGGTGCCGGGTTTGCCCGGTAAAATATCTGGATATCGCCAAGACTGAATTTTATCTATTTGCAGCCTTGCCTTACCCAAATCTTGGCCAACGCTATCTAGTTGAGGTGTGACTTTGGATAAGGTATCAATGACACTGGCAAGTCTTTCCTGGGCGGTGCCACCTAAAAAAGTGCCTTTGCCTTTGAGCCCTAAAACATCGGCATAAGGTGTAACAGCATCAGTTAAAGTTTGGGCAGCATTAAGACCATAAATCGCAGCATCTACGCCTCTTTGGGCATCGGCCACATACCAGCCGGCGACCGGAATCGCGCGCAAGGGTGTTAAGAAGAAAAGCCATCTTTTGGTACTGTTAAAATCTTTCTTGGCATCTTTAATGTAGGCTTTGGTAGCATCTAAGTCTTGAAGTTTTGCGGCGCCAGCTACCTTCTGGGTTGATGTTATAGCTTTCTTGAGTGATATAAAAGAAAAGAAGGAAAAGAAACCAAAAAAGATAATCAATATTAAGATAAATACTATAATCTTGCGTTTAAGGGTTTGCATCGTGACTTTTTAGACGGCACCTGTGCCGGTAATCATGGCAAATGGGGTTTTTATAATAATCCATAGATCATAGAGAATTGAGCGTTTCTTTACATACTGGGCATCCATTTCAACACGTTTATCAAAATTGATAAAAGATCTTCCTGAAACCTGCCAAGGACCCGAAGCGCCTGGCCTGGCTCTGAAAATAATCTTAACGTATTTTTTGGTCTGTGGATAGATCCTTTGCTGATAGTTTAACTCATCTTTTTGATACGCACGAGGTCCTACCAAAGACATATCACCTTTTGCTACGTTGACAAGCTGTGGTAATTCGTCGATTGAGAGTCGACGAAGAATTTTACCAATCGGGGTAATTCGCGGGTCATTTTGAAGTTTATAACTGTTTTTTTGATATGCGCGCATTAATTTAGGATTAGTTTCTAAATATTTTTGAGCGTGAACCATCCGACCTTTGATTTTATACATGTACATACTTCTAAACTTGAGCATTCCAAAAAGTTTGCCCTCTTTACCTACCCTTTCCGGCGAATAAAAAATTGGGCCGTGGGAAGTTAATTTTATAAGAATAGCAAAGACTATAATTACAGGCAAAAATATTAAAAGAGCAAAAAGGCTGCCAGTAATATCAATGGTGCGCTTTAAGAAATCGTAGAGCATGAAAAAAGAGGTTCTTAGAGATAATTTTCTTTGTTTTGCTTTTTGAGTTCTTCTATTATTTTCTTGACGTCCTGAGTCCTATCTTTTGGGCAAACAAGAAGAGCGTCTTCTGTGTCGACAACAATTAAACTTTCTACACCGATTACAGCAATTACCTTTTCATTTTTTGTACTGTAAACAAGGCAGTCTTTTAAATCAAGATCAATTACATTGCCCTGAAGAATATTGTCCTTGGGTTTTTCGGACATTTCTTCCTTGAGTTCATCCCAAGTACCGACATCCCGCCAGCCAAGATCAGCGGATATGACCACTTGATCAGTACCTGTGAGACGAGAATTAACGGCAAAATCTATCGAATTTTTAGGAATTTTTGGGTATTGTTCTTGCAGAATTTGCTCTTGATTTGAGCTGCCCCAAGCTTTTTGAATTTTGACAAGCGGCTCAAAACCTTCTCTAAAATATTCTTGGAATTTTCCAAGCATTTTTTTAGAAGACCAGATAGAATAACCAATATGCCAAAGGTATTCCCAAGACTCTACAAATCTTTTGGCATCAGCAAAACTGGGTTTTTCAATTTGAGCAACAAATTCAAAAATAGCCATACCATCCGAGTTTTTAAGCATTTTGCCCACTTTTAGATAACCAAGGGCTACGCTGGCGATTGTTGGTCTAACTCCAATTTCGACAAATTTATTCATTTCCCTGGCAGTTTTATCGGCCAGTTCTATGGCCTTTATAAAAGGTTTTTCATTTCTGACAACATGATCACTCCAGAGTGCCAAGACATTTGGATTATCAAACTTTTTGTCTAAAACTGCGGCTGCTAAACCTACTGCGGCTGCTGTATCACGCATTTCTGGTTCAATAATGATGTTTTCGAGAGGAATTTGGGGTGCTAATTTAACAATCCAAGCAACGTTATCGCGGATGGTAACAGGGAAAATGTTCTGCATGGGAAATTTAGACTTCAGGCGGTTGATCATCATCTGGAATGTGGATTGATTTTCAATTAGAGGTTGAAATTGTTTTGGTAAATTTTTGCGGCTCATCGGCCACATTCTGGTACCTGTGCCACCACAAAACAGGGCAATTTTAAGATCTGGGCCTTTCTTGGACATAGCTATTTATAACGTTAGTTAAGCTCTTAACAAAGACTGTTTTTGAATATCGAAGCGCATTGCGTCTTATTCCAGGTACATTCCATTTTAACCCAGATGTGCGTATGATTGCATCTTTTAGACTTTCTGCTGTTTGCTTTCCAAAAACAACGCCAGTTTTTTCTGCTAAGATTGATTCTTTGGCACCGGAGGAGGCCAAGACAATTGCCGGCCGGCCGCAGCTTTGAGCCTCGACAGCGGCTATACCAAAATCTTCCTCTTGGGTAACTACAAGGGCGAGGCAATTTCTATAAAGATCTCGCAGCTGTTCTACTGTAGTTTTGCCAGGAAACTCGATCTTTTTGCTGCCTGCAATCTTTTTAAGCCTTGCCTCATCCGGACCGGTTCCGACAATTTTAAGGTTAAGGTCTAAATCTTGGGTAGCTTTGATGGCAATGTCGATTTTTTTCCATTTGACCAAACGCGTGACCACTAGATAATAATTTTGCTCTCTAAGACCCCAATTGTGGATTTTTGCAGGTGTGAAAAAGTTAGTATTGGCAAAAGGATAAACAACGGTGTTTTCGCGGCCGTAAGCTTTTTTTATCTTCCTTGCGATATTTTGAGAATTGGCAATATAAAAATCGACCCTTGAGGAAGTGACTTTATCCCACCTTTTGAGCCACTTTAATAAAGGGCTGAGGAAAAACCTCAGAGCTGGCGGTAAATAATCTTTTTGGATTTTTCTGTCCCACAGGAATCTAGGGATGCTATTAACGTAGCTTATATGAATGGTATGCGGTTTGGTGATAATTGAATTAGCAAATCTGGTGGTTGAAGATATCACCAAATCAAAACCTTCGAAATCAAAGCTTTCAAAAGCCAAGGGGTAAAGTGGTAGGAGAGTCTTGTAAAGATATTTGGCGAAAGGAATTTTTTGCATGAATGAAGTTTTGATACGCTCGCGACTGATTGATGTAGGCAACTTAGTCCAATCAACTAGTGACGTATAAATTGGGGCTTGAGGGAAAAGCGAAGCAATTGTTGCAAACAAACTTTCGGCGCCACCCGCCTGCACGAAGTCATCGTGGACTAAAGCAATCCGCATGAGGAGATTATATCAACAGATCTGCTGCCAGTGGAAAACGGGGACCTGGATAGTGTCTTGCGAGCTGATTTTTGCCTCTGATTGTTCTTTTACAAAATCATCGAGTTTTTTGGAAATTTCTGCACTGTAATACTTTTCTCCACATTGAGTGCAGACTTCTACGGGGACATTTTTAACCACAAAAAGCTTGTCTTTCCAGCGAAAGTCTACATTTACATTTCTGATTTCGGTTTTTCCTTTGCAAAAATAACAATTAGACACGACTTTTCAACTCCTTTGCTCTTTTTTTGTAGTTTTTCCAAGTAGGCGGCTTTGGTCTGTAAACTGTGATTATTAATAACCTGTTATTTCTTTTGCCGCAAACTATATGCAGAGGTTTAGTCCCCACTTTTGCGGCAACTAGACAACTTTCGCCCCTTTCGTCCTTTGGATACTTTTCAATTATATCACCTCTAAGGAGGGCCTGCTCTATTTCTGTTACCGTGATTTGTTCCTCTTGCCTTTCTCTGTGAGCGTGGCTGGAAAGATCATACTTCTGCTTTTTAACTTTCTTCCTGATAAAGGAAATGTCCATGCTGGCATTTTATCAGAAAATGGTCGAAAAATTGTCAATTTCAGATTTTAGCCTCAACTTACTATTCTAACCGTCCTGTAGTTTCATTTTCACAAATAGGATTTTAGCTTAAATTGAAGACGTTACTCTGCCTAGTTTTTCAATCAAACGCTGTTCGATTATCTTACGCTGTTGTTCAGTTAGTGAGGCATAGACATTTCCTCTACGTTTTAAACGATCGATTATAAAACTAAACCATTCTTTCCCAAACTTCCGACGGCCGTATAAAGTCAGGATAGCTGCCCCATCGGAAACAAAAATTTTGGAAAACTCTAAGACTTTTTTTCTTATCTCATCTGGGTTTGCCAAAACCAGCACACATTCTCCTTCTTCAAGATGTTGGTTCTGCTGTTGTTTTTCGATCTCATCTTTAGTTAATGATGTTTTCGCCTGAAACATCATGTCTTCTACTTTAGTGTGAATATCTCTTGTAAAACCTAAACATTGGATATCGTTAATGCTTTCTGGGGATATTCCCGCTTCTTCAGAAACTTCCCTGGATACAGTTTTAAAAGGATCAATGCTCCCCTTATCGTCAACGTCCTCTGGTTCTACCGAACCTCCAAAAGTACTTATCCAACTAGGATATTGGAATACTCTTTGGCTTCTCTTAAGTAAAACTATATAACCGTCGGCCGTTTCCAGTAATGCGGAGATGCTAAAGTTTCTGGGAACTAGTTCGGGATTGGTATCATGTAATTCTGTTCCATACGTTCCAACAAAATCCTTATAGTGACCTCTACCTAGCTTTATATATAATTTATCATCTTTTATCTGCGTATCGATTAAAATGACTTTAGGTCTATCAATAAGTTTGCCTCCTCTTTGATCCACTTCATGCCGTCTTTTTAGCCAATTTTCCTCAATTTTTTCTTGAACTTCATTTGGTCTTTCAATTGTTTCTTGAGTATCTTGAATAGTGATTTTCTCCTTAGGAAAACTGCCCTCAATTGGTATTTCAAAAAAGGGGTTAACAACTTCGCTATTTTTGGTGGGTTCAGTTAATTCAGCTTCAGACACATTGAAATTATATCTTATTTCAAGAGTCAAAGTTCTTTATTTTTGGTAATTGACAGAAAAATCGGTCATGGTAAAGTGTTAAAGTCCTACTTGCCTGCCGGCAGGTCTCCATAGCCCAAACAAAAAACCTTCTACGTCTAGGTCACTTGTCCTGAGTCAATCGAAGGGTCATCATGTACGAGAGCTACTTTCATAGCTTGCTAAATTCTTCTTCGGTTAATCCCATTTGGCGAATGATGCTTTTGAGAGTTCCTGATTTAATCTCGTGATGGTGAGGAATTACGCAAGTTTCTCTTTTGATTTCGTTCTACCAGATTTCGTGGGAACCCCCAGTGTTTCTGCGAAATGCAAAGCCAGCTTTTCGAGCTTTTTTGATTACTTCTCTATATGATAGTGGCTTCATGCAGTCACTATAACAGGCAAAATTAAGGGGTTGTCAAGCCTCTTGTTTTTTAAAGGCTTGAGAGGTATTGGAAGATCTTCTTCTTTGTAAAGTTCTATGAGAGATTGTGCAGCTGCGGTTATTTCTAACGTAGCCTCTTCTACTGTATCACCTTGAGCGTAACAATCCTTCCAAACTGGACAAGTTACGACATAACCGCCAGTTTTTTGGGCTTCAATTTTAATAGGTAATTCGTATTCGGCAACTTTTTCTGATCGTTTTAGCATAAGACTATTATATAACTGCTAGTAATCTTTTTTCTTTTAAGACAGCCAGATACCCAGAAATAGCATCTTTAATCATTCTCACTGCTTCCTCAAAAGTTTCACCTTGACTCAAACAGCCTGATAGAACAGGGACAGAGGCAACATAACCACCTTCTTCTGAAGGTTCAAAAACAACTGTACATTTTAAGACCTTTTTAACTTTTTGTTTTTTCATCAGCTGAATTATACTACGAATTTATTTATGAGATCTTTTGCCTCTCTTTTTGTAATTTTTTCTCCTTCAAGCCGTGTTGTGTGGTACAGATCGTTGGCAAAAAGTTTTTTAATGTTAGGTTTTTTGCCACTAGCAAGATAACTCTGTCTATAGCGTGTAAAAACTGCTATTAAGCCTTTCAGACAAAAAACTTATGCGCAATTGCGGAAATTGTGATGGGTTGGACTAGCCAAGAATTGTCTTTTTTTAGGCCATTGCATTGTTTTTTGAACGGACATATAGCTTCCTGATTTCCTCTGTGACGATGATTAGTGAACTAACCACAAATGCCGTTAGCCAGTTACCAAATGTTAAGGGCTCAGTATGTAAAAGTTTATTGCCCCACGATGTTTGGATAGCAAAGATTTGAAGAGTAGCCACTATAACGAAGGCACCAATTAGAAACCAATTATTAGTGAGTGGCATTTTAAATATTGATTGGTCTTGGGACCTGACATTTAAAACATTAAACCATTGAATGACAGAGAGAATTAAGAGGGTCATACTTCTGGTATAGGTTAAGGATGAAGTTGTGGAAAAATAATAAAAGACGGGTAAAGTAGCAAATAACATCACTGATCCCATAACAAGAATTCTCTGAATCATAAGACTGTCAACAAGATTTTCGCTTCTAATTCTTTTTTGTAACAGGTAACCTTCAGAAGGATCTTGAGCCAAGGCGATATCTAAAAAGCCATCGGTTACGAAGTTTAACCAGATTATCTGGACGGCCAATAAAGGCAGCGGTAACCCTAAAATCACGGCTGCCGATATTACTAAAGCTTCACCAAAACTGGTTGAAAAAAGATAAAGAATTACTTTTTTAAGGGTAATATAAATTCCACGGCCCTCGGCAATTGCGGAAGTTATGGTTGCAAAGTTGTTATCAACCAAAACAATATCGGCCGCGTCTTTGGCTACTTGCGTTCCCGAACCTACGGCAATTCCTAAATTTGCCGCTTGAAGAGCAGGAGCGTCGTTGACGCCATCGCCAGTCATGGCAACCACATGTCTTTTTGCCTGAAAAGCTTTGGCAATTTTGAGTTTATGGATAGGCGTGATTCTGGCAAAAACTGTAACCTTTTCAATTTTCTCCGCTAGCTCATTTTCGGGAATCTGTTCAACTTCTGCCCCAGTTAAAATCCCATCCTCTTCTGTGAAGATACCAACATTTTGGGCAATAGCTTTTGCTGTTAGTGAAAAATCGCCTGTCATCATCACAACTTTAAATCCTGCTTTTTTTGCTTCAGAAATTGAGCTTTTGACATTTGGTCTAACTTCTTCTTCCATTGAAAGTAGTGAATAGCCAAATAGCTCATCTTGGGGTCCAATTAGAACAATACCTACCACCCTCAGGCCTCGATTAGTAAGCTCGTGATATTTATGAGAAAGTACATGATCGATTTTCAAATGACGTCCTAAGGAGTCTGGCGCTCCTATATAAACATTCCACTGCTCTTTTCCTCTTTCGAATGTTGCCTCGATATATCTTTTTGTCGAGTCAAAAGGTTGCAAGGAGACGGTTTTATATTCTTTTGCCAACCTATTTTTAGAAAGACCAATTTTTCTGCAAAGGACGGCGATCGCTGCCTCTGTCGGGTCACCAACTGCTCGCCAGTCCCCATTTTCATCTTTGACAACATCAGCTTTGAGAGCAAGGTAAGTTTGGCTTAAAATTTTTTTTAGCTTATCTGTTTTTAACTTTTTAGCTGACGTAATCTCACCTTTTGGATCATAACCGTCCCCGTTTACCTCGAATTGATCCTCACCACAAACCACTTGTTTAATAACCATTTTGCCCGTAGTGATCGTGCCAGTTTTATCAACCAATAAGACATCAGCTCCGCTCATAGCTTCAATTGCTGCCATCTTACGAACAATCGCATGAGCCTTAGCCATCCGCCAGACGCCACGGGCTAAGACGATGGTAACTACTATGGGGAGTCCTTCTGGAATTATAGAGACGGAAAGGCCGATAACTGCTCCGAAAATTTCTTTGGTGGGAATTTGGCGAAGTAAACCAAAAATAAAAACCAGAAAAGCAATCGCAAAGACTACAAAGGCAATCTGATGGCTGAGTCTTGTGACTTTTCTTTCAAGAGGCAGGGGTACATCTGAAGTTTCGAGAAGTCCTTTGGAAATTTTGCCCAGTTCGGAATCAAGCCCAGTGGCTACAACCACTGCCTCACCATAACCAGAGGTAATGCTGGTCCCTGCAAAAACCATATTTTTTTGATCGCCCAAGACTAAGTTTTCCTTGTAGATAGGCTCTTGTATTTTGTTAACAGGTATGGCCTCGCCTGTTAAAACTGATTCATCAACAATAAAGTTTTCAGATTTGATGATTCGAGCATCGGCTGCGATTCTGTCGCCCTCATGAAGAATGAGAATGTCACCAGGCACTACCTCTTCTGAAGGGATTAGGATTTCCTGGCCGTCGCGTCTTACAGAAGCATTGTGTTTGGTTAGGCTTTTTAATCTCTCTAGGGAATTCCTGGCCCTTCCTTCTTGGATGGTTCCAATTATTGCGTTAATCGTAATTACTGCAATAATGACGATGGCGTCGGTTTTGTGACCAAGGGATAACACCAGGATTGCGGCCAGTATCAGGATGTAAATAAGAGGACTTTTAAATTGCCTTACGAAAATGCCAACTAAGGTTTTTTCCCTTCTGGAAGCTAAAATATTAGGACCATAAGTTTTGAGTTGCGATAATGCTTGATTGGAAGATAAACCTTGATTTTGGTTGACATTCAACTCTTCAAGAGTAGTTTGGGCAGTTTCTCGATACCAGTTCATTTGGGGTACTTAAACTAATTATAGAGTAAAGGCCCTTTTTTGGGAGATTTTGGTTGTAAATATTTCCTTATTTCAACTAAAAAGTAGAAGCGTCGGCGTCTATCTGGTTTAATTCGGCGTCTATGCCGTCTAGATCGGTGTTATCCAGATCAGCTGAGGTAACGTTCAGATCACTGCTATTTTGGATTGGGGATGCTTGCGGCTGTTGTGTCTGGGTAACTTGTGGACCTTGTTTGTTGTAGATATTAAAATTAGTACCCTTTTTGACTACCATAAAGATGCCAATGGCTATCAGAATAGCTACGATGGCAATTATGACAATTGTGCTAAAACCCTTTTTATTCTTCATAGGTTACTCACTTCCCCCTGGACTACTTGTCGGTTTTGGCGAACCTTTATTCTCTCTTTCTGTAGCACCAGTAACTGAACGGACTGCAACGATGAGATTTTTGATTGATGTGCGGTAGTCTTTTAAGGCACGCTTTACCGCTTGTATATCTTTTCTAAACTGCGTTAGCTGGCCTTTGGGGTCAGTCCCTTCGCAGCTGAAGTTGTTGGCATCATTTTGGGCAGTTGATATAGCTGCCTGAACAGCTGCCTTTTTGGCGTCAATATCGGCAACTAGACTATCGTAATTGACAACAGTTTTACCACTGGGAACTACTTTTGATGTGTAATACTCTTCTACTCGATTTGCGTGTTTAGCAAATTTGCCCTCCATGTTAGTTACAAGTTGAGTCAGACGAGTGGCCCTTTTTTTAATCGCGTCTTCTCGAGCTTGACATGCTTTAAGTTTTGCTTCAGTAAGACGAGTTTTGGCTCGTGCCTGGCCAGTTGCAGATTGTGCGCCGACATCTGCGGGTTTGCCAAAAGCTGCGACTGAACTTGTGAGGACAAAAAATGAAACTAAAATGCTGAGGGAGAAATATTTAAAACTGGCAGGAAATTTTTTCACTTTTGCCTAAATATTGGTGTTACTTAATAAGCATATCAATTAAGAAAGTCGCCTGTCAAGAAACATCGATTTTATTTAAATTACTTTCTGATATTAACAAAAAAGTGCGCATTTTAATAATTAAAACTTTTTGAATAACTTTGAGAAATATAATAGCCAAACTAGGAGTAGCGACGCTAGTGAAATTGCCACACCGATTTTAAAGGCTAAACTATCATAATAAAACCTGACAATGTGCTCACCTTTAGGCAGGGGTACTGCTCTAAAAGCATAATCGGCGTTTAGAATATCAACCTTATAACCATCAACAGTGGCTTTCCAACCTGGATAGTAATTGTCTGAAAGATATAAAATTTTTGGGACTTGGGAATTAGTACTAATTAATACCTCTTGTGGAGAATAATATTCGATCGTAGCTATGCCTCCACCGCCTTGTGGATTAATTGACGGAGTTGTTTCAAGTACAACACGATTTTTAATATCAAAATCTGGTTCAATAAGTTTTTGAATAATTTCCTCATCTTTATCAATGAAATCGTATGAAGAGGTTAAAAACACACGGGGTAAAACCTGTAAATTCTCAAAGACCGTAAAACCGCTAGGATCAGTATCTTCATAAACCTTTTAAAATTGGTATTTTTCAAATATCGCACTGTTTACTTTTTCTGAAAATAGATACTTTATTCCAAGAAGATTTAGTAGTTTTAGATTTTGCCCTCTACCAAGAAATTTTTCAGGATCCAAGCTACCTAGCTCGGCAACAGATCTAACGCGCGGACCAACTTGCGTACCGCGCATTAAGGAAACGAACTGTGCATAACTTTCGATGCTTGCCGGATCATAGCCTTCCGGATAATAAATTCGGTATTGCAACGGAATGTTATTTAGCAACTTGTCGGCCGTCATAGAAAGACTCCTATGATAACCTTGGTTTTGATTAATAAATGTGAAGATTTGCGTAGGAGGAAATATGAATTTCCGCTCGACGAAAGAAAAATATTTTTGAGAAAAGAGAAAAATATTTATCAAACTTGCACAAATAATTATTTTTACCCCGAAGGACTTTAAAGTTTTAACTTGGTTCCCAGACAACAGAAGAAATGACGTTACCGTAAAAATTACAATTGGAATAACAAGATTTCTCAGAGAGATTATGGCCAGGGAAGTTTCTTGCTTGAAGTAAGGCAAGTGAAAACCAATAATAATTAACAAGTTTGTGATAATTATTAAATAGACAAGTGCCAGCAATATAATTAATTTTGTTAATCTTCTGTCGCTTTTTTTCAAGTAATAATCAAGCCCAAATGCTGTCAAGATCGATAAGCAAAATGTTGGTACAAAAAGAATTCTATTGGGAATCGTCGTTGAAAGAAAAGGTATTGGAAGCAGAAGTTGGAGTTTGGCGAAAAGGAAATCGAATGAAAAGAAAAGTCCGATTAAGGTGGCAAGAGCGTAAAAACGGACAATTTTATTTTTGTTTTGGGCAACTAGCGCAAAAAAGGCCAAAATTAGAGCAGCAATGCCAATAAAAAGAACTCCTTCATAATAGGAGCCGCCTTTTACCAGAATTAAATTTCTGGTCGCAGGATTGCCAAAGAAATCCGGTGCTAAGTAGGTTATCAGCTGATCCATTGGCAAGAGAAATTTGAATAACTCTTGGGGAGAATAAATAGTCCTGGTTGAGCTTAAATAAAGTTCAAGCGACGGCAATAGTTGGAGGGCAGCAACAGTGAGGGATAAGAGCAGACTTCCTACAATCTTTATACCTGTTGGAGTTCTAAAAAACTTTTTAAGGCCGATTTTAACTATCGAATAGAAAATCACCAGTACAAAGATATAGATAGAGCTCTGAATAAACCCTAAAATAATGAGGCTGCGAAAGTTAAAGTTAAAAAGCCCAAGTATCTCATTTTGCCTTTATCTAAATATTTGTCCACAAAAAATAAGATTAGAGGAAGCCAAATGATACCGTGAGGGAGAATTATAATTTCCTCACCCCAAGTCAACAAAAGCGGGCTAAAGCCAAATGTGAGACCGCCGAAAAAGGCTGCCAGTGTTTTTAGTTTGAGATTTTTAAGATAGGTGTAGGCGAAAAACGCACCCATGAAATAAGGTATGATCCTTAAAAAATGCCAAAAGGCAATTTGGGTAAGAAAAAGACCAAAAATGTTCAGGGGATAAAAAATAGCAGTTTGAAAATCAGCAAGATGGGCATGGCCGGAAAATATATACGGATCCCAAAAAGGGATGTGGCCTGCTTTTAACTGCTCGAGGCTAAATCCTAAAAATGGGAAGAAAAATCTAATTTGATCCCAGCCAGTATCTTTAAAGGGCAAAATCTGGTTGTAAATAGTATAAAAAGTGACGAGAAGATGCCCATTAAGATTAACTTTTCCCAAAAAAACCGGCCAGAAAATTATAAGGGCAAAGACAAAATAAAATAAAAAGGCAATTAGATAATCCTTGTGTTTGGCCGCAAATTTTTTAATTATTTTCATCTGAGGACGGAGTCATGGGGAAATTATATCAGGAGATCTTTCCTTTTGGAGAAGCAACCATTTATTTTAGTTAAACGACAGTTTGATAAACTGCTAGAGTTTGAGCAGCCATTTTTTGCCAGGAGTATTTTTTGGCCTGAATTCTCCCCTTCTCTATAAGATCGGACCTCGTAGAAAGGTCT
>Ga0209542_10010060_pt1 | contig 17170 bp, 21 predicted proteins | sample RifCSPhighO2_01_FD_184028 | JGI IMG/M metagenome (GOLD analysis project Ga0209542, IMG submission 184028) | Soil microbial communities from Rifle, Colorado - Rifle CSP2_plank highO2_0.1 (SPAdes) (version 2) | ecosystem: Environmental > Terrestrial > Deep subsurface > Rock core/Sediment ...
TTAGAGTCTCTGACTTGAGTGAGTTTGGTCGTGGTCGCCTCGCCAAGCATTGTTAAAATAAGTTCCAGCTCGTTCATATGATCCCTAGGATTATCAGGGTTACCAAGATTTTTAAACTCCTTAATTTCCTTTGCTGTCATCTCAAAAGTGCCTTTATATATCTCGTTGGTTAGGATTGCAAAATCAATTCCTTCTTTTGCTCCCCTGTCCTTCCATTCATCAGTTAGCGTATTGCGCACGTTGATACCTCGCATGCGCTTAGCAATCCAATCATCCGAATAACCCTTCTGGTCGTATATTCGTTTGGCGCGCATAATTGCCCGCTCCGGATCTTGGATTTCTTCAATTCGCTCCTGGCCCACCTTAGCCAACCATTGTTTGAAAGGCTCGGCTTTAGGTGAAGGAATAGATTGGATAATCCTAAAGATACCCTTAAGATCGCCACAGTTCATCTTTTGCACACCACCCTTTGTTTTCACATCAAGGGTACGTACAATCTGTACCCACCCTTGACCAAGCTCGGGATCCCTGTCTTTAATTCTTTGTATATACTGCTTTACATCCCTTGATTCAATCAGGGCCTGCACTACATCCTCAATAACAAAATACCACTGCTCATCATACCAAACTCTTCTAACCTCCTTCTCTTCAAAAATCGCAATACTTTTTAGTTTGTTAATTTTCTTTTTCATATCGATTCCTTATCAAAAAAATCAGTCCTATTGCCAATCACGCCGTAAGAAGAAGTTTCATTTTTCTATTATAGACACAATAATTTGCAAAATGAAACTTCATTTTCTTTTGCCTAAACTTTTGCCATGGAATGCCTTATGCACTTCACCTAATTGCTTATCTGTAACGTGGGTATAAATCTGGGTGGTGGCTATGTTGGCGTGGCCCAACAAGGCTTGCACACTTCTTAAATCAGCGCCATTACTTAATAAATCAGTGGCAAAACTATGGCGGATAATGTGTGGGGTTACCTTGCGACTAATACCGGCTTTGATCGCGTAGTGCTTGATTAACCTCTGTATAGAGCGCGGGGTTAGGGGGAAAAGCTTCTCATTCATATCTTTACGCTTGTTCAAATAAGCTTTCACGTGAAATCTGGCACTGTCAGATAAGAATACAACTCTCACTTTACCGCCTTTGCCTCTCACTGGAAATTCATCTCTCTTTAGGTTAACACTGTCTACATTCAGATTACACAGCTCGGAAACACGTAAACCCGTACTGAATAAAAGCTCGAGAATGGCTCTATCCCGCAATGTATTCTCTCCCACTTTTTCTCCGGCGGTTGAACCACCGGGCGCACTTAGTAGCCTCTCAAGCTCATCGCTCGAAATTAGGTCTAAGTCACGTTGGCCTGTTTTGGCGAGTTCTATGCGATCTGGAGCCAAAACAGAGATTTCACATGAAATTAGGTACTTAAGAAACGTTCTTAATGCAATCATGTAGTAATTTTGGGTGTTTTTGGCTAGATTCTGCCTATTTAGCCATAGTCTGAATTGGCGCACACTCTCATCAGTGATATCCTCTACAGTTTTAACGCTTGTCCCGCGAAGCCTTGGTGAAGTGGGATTTGACTGCTCTATATAGCGGGTCAGGTAGTGGTCGTAATTTTCAACAGTCTTTAGACTGCGCCCCCTCTCAATCTCAAGATACTCGAGAAACTGGCGCTTAAGAGTCTGGATGTCTTTTATATCATGTCGCACAATATAATTATAACAGGTAAGCTCGCCCCGCGAAGCTTTAGCGAAGTGGGGTTATCCACAATGTCTTTTATAATCACTTGCATTGTCTTTTATGTCTTATATAATACTACTTGGAACTGGCCTACGCGCAGAATCTAAAATAGACGCAGGGCTGGAACTTGGTCTCATAACAATTCTTGATGTGGTTTTCCTCCTTATCCCACATCGAGATCGCGGCCCAATTTGCACATGACTGATCCCCTCGGGGACCATAAGTGTTGAATCCGGACACGCAAACAAAGCCCGGACCATGGCGCCTCTAGCGCCACCTATTCACTTTTTAGTTTCACATCGAATAGGCAAGGCCGGGCTTTTCGTTTGCCAAAATGAATTATCCCCTTGACAACATATTTGAATAGCATAAACTCAAGGATAGGAGGCGCATCTCAATGTCCCTCTGAACAAGAAGCTCTGGGTTCGCCCAGTGAAATCTTGGGGATTCACGAGATGCGCCACCTCGCACTCATATCTTTTGGGCGCTTGGCCCATACCGCCGGGGACTCCAGCCCCTGGCACCTCCCCTCCTTTCTCTCGCTTCAAGGGGGTTTTGATTCAATCGGTTGGGCGACCTGATTGACCAAAACCCCCTATTTCATTTCATAATTTGCATGTCGTATAAATCTGTGATAATATTCTGATATGCTTGCGAAAAAGAAAAAGCAAACACTTATTAATAAGAGCAGACTTCACGAGAAAGACACCGGCTCAAGCGCGGTGCAAGTTGTACTTTTAAATGAGCGCATCAAACAACTGACGGATCATTTGAAGAAGCATCGTAAGGACCACGGCTCCCGCAAAGGTCTCTTGCAGTTAGTGGCCAAGCGTCGCACTCATGAGAAATACATCTCCAAGAAGTCTGCGAAGAAAAAATAAATGGCAGTAGTAAAGCACAGCGCCCAGAGAGTTGGCATCTTCATTGATACGGCCAATCTCTATCACAGTGCCAAGAATTTATATAAATCGAAAGTTAATTTCGGCAACGTCGTCAAAGAAGCCCTAGGCGGACGCACCTTAATCAGAGCCATCGCATACGTTATCGCCACAGAAGGGGGAGATGAGAAGGCCTTCTTCGATGCTCTCGCTAAAATGGGCATTGAGACTAAGAGTAAAGACTTGCAAGTCTTCTTCGGCGGAGCGAAGAAAGCCGATTGGGACGTAGGCATCACAATAGATGCAGTTGTAATGGCTCCCAAAATTGACGTGGCAATTATAGTTTCAGGTGATGGCGATTACGTGCCACTTATTGAATACCTGAAGATGATGGGAGTGCAGGTAGAAGTAGCGGCTTTCGGCCGTTCTACCAGCTCAAAACTACGCGAAGCTACCGAATCATTCTTAGATCTCTGCGATGCCCCAAATAAATATCTGATGCGCAGTTCACGTTCGGGTGGTAGCCGTAGCCCGCTGAAATCCGCCATAGATGGTGCGCAAGAGAATAACGAAGAACTCCCAACCTAAGCCCTAGCTCTAAGGCGACGAAGTGCTAATTTGTAAACTTCATCTCTGTGGCCAACTATGAATATTCCCACTGACATTTTTGAAACTGTATATACTATTCGATAATCACCGACCCTCAATTTCCATAAACCCGTAAGTGGGAAATTCAATGGCTTACCAAATATCGTTGGATAATTTTGTAATTTATTCTCAATTGCGTTTCTGATTTTGGTCACCCAATCACTGGATACGGAAGGAACGTCCTCCTTGTATACATCAGGGTCGTATTCGATTTTGAACTTTTCTCCAGAACTCTTCATGTGGAATCATCTTAGCACCTTTCTTCATACGTTCATGGACGATAATGCCCAACGCCATGTCTTCGCGCAGTTCAATGGCTTCTAGTATGAGTTTACTAGCCATAGTAGCGCGCGGAATACGATCTTGTTTAGCATAAGCACCTATAGCCTCTTCTAAATAAGGTGTCAGGGTTATATTTAATCTATCTTTTGTTGTAGGCATACAAATTAATTATTACTTGAAGTGTATCAAAAGTGTATCACTTCTGTCAACCCAGTTATTTTCCTTGACTTAAAATTTTTTGAGTGTAACTTGAGGAACAGAAGCTCGTACATGCGGGCGGGGGAAACCTCGCACCGCCCTTTCGTTTTTAGTTCTTTTCTGTCAGCTTATCTGTTCCATATTGGTAGAGCACGGATGCGGCAAGAGTTTGATAGGGGAGACCTCTCTCTGCTGCTTTGCGTTTGAGAAGAATAATCCCGCGTTGTGTTATGCGAAGATTAATGTTTTTGGTCTTTTCGAGAGTGTTACGCGCGATAGCCCGCATTCTTTCTATTTCCTTTTTGCTATTCTTTATCGGCTTCAGTTTTCCACTTTCATATGCCTTTAGGATTTCCATTTCCTCTTCATTTAGTTGATAATCCTTTTGATGTTGCTTTAGAGTTTTCATTTTTTGATATTTTTACTTGAATAAATTTTGTTTGCTTTTCTGCTTGGGAATATTGTCTTGAGAAAGATCTTGTCTTCATCTTCTACGAACGGAACCAAATACACATAATTGGCAAATGTAAGTACATATATTTTTTGATTTGGATAACGTTTTTGATTCGGGTGTGGCAAGATGGCATCATAACCTTCTTCCTGTAGAACCGGCAGAATGTCGTCAAAACAGATGTAACGGACTTTTTTAAGCCAAATATTCTTGGCTGGATCCCAATCAATATGCTTGCGTATAGCCACTACCCAAGTATAGACATCCCATACCTTTTGTCAATATCTAATGTATGACATAGCTAATAGACTGCAGAATGTGCTTGACTTTCGTACATTTGGGAGTAACTTAGGGTTAGGGAGGATAGACCTATGGGACTCGGATTCTTGGCAAAGATGCATTGGGGCGGACCCGGGAAACTGGGCTCGCCACGATTCGTTTAATATGATACTTTAGAAACAATATGACAAAAAAAGAATTCTCTATGCAGTTGGGGGGGCGGATTCTGACAGCTACTTTCAGTGACCTTGCAGACCAGACTAATGGCTCGGTGATGATACGGATGGGGGATACTATCGTGCTCGTCACGGCCGTTATGGGCAAGACTGACAAGGCAGGCATTGATTATTTTCCGCTAACTGTTGATTACGAGGAAAAATTTTACGCTGCTGGCAAGATTATGGGTTCGCGATTTATTAAGCGCGAAAACCGGCCTTCTGATGAAGCTATACTCTCCGGACGCATTGTGGACCGCACGATTCGTCCCTTGTTTAATCAAGATATGCGTCGCGAAGTGCAAGTTGTCGCGACAGTGCTCTCGATTGATGATACGAATGACCCCGACACACTTGCTGTCATCGGCGCATCGCTCGCCCTTGGCACGTCTGATATTCCATGGGAGGGGCCTGTTTCGGCCGTGCGCGTAGCTGTAACCGAGGGAGAGAAACCATTCGACCTTCTTGTGTGTGGATGTAATGGAAATGTTAACATGATTGAATGTGAGGCCAAAGAAATTCCTGAATCAATCATTGAAGAAAGTCTGAATAAGGCGAGCGAAGAAATAGAGAAGATCCAAACTTGGCAGAAGCAAATTATTTCTGAAATTAGTCGAATCAAGACCGATGTCCCGACAAATGCTGTCACTCGTGAACACGTCCAAGCCGTGCGGGAAAATGTTTGGGATGAATTACGGACAGCTTTGTTTAATAACGCTTTCACCAAAGCCGACACAAGTAATGTAGCGAGCAAGTGGGCGCAAGTTTTCATTACTAAATTTCCTGAACAGGCCGGCAATGCCGAATTATCTGCCAAAATTTTCGACACTGCAACTGATGAACTCGTGCACGAAGAGGCGATAGTGAATGACAGGCGACCAGACGGGAGGAAATTTGATGAGATACGGCCGTTGTTTACACAAGCCGGTGGCTTATCGCCCATTGTGCACGGAGTTGGGATATTTTATCGAGGGGCAACGCATGTTCTGTCAGTGCTGACATTAGGAGGACCGGGTGACGCGCAAGTTATAGAAGGTATGGAGGTGTCGCAAAAAAAGCGCTTCATGCATCATTACAATTTCCCACCCTTCTCAACTGGTGAAGTAGGCCGAATGGGGGGGAGTAATAGACGCTCTATTGGCCACGGTGCCTTAGCCGAGAAGGCTCTGCGTGGCACCCTGCCACCGGTGGAAACTTTCCCATACACCATTCGCTTAGTGAGCGAATCGACCGCGAGCAATGGCTCTACCTCAATGGCATCTGTATGCGCAAGTACTCTTGCAATGATGGATGGTGGCGTGCCGATTACTCGCCCTACGGCTGGCATTGCAATGGGACTGATGATGAGCACGGAAGTTAAACTTCCGGAATCTTCCGGAAGTTTAACTTCCGTGCCATATAAAATCCTCACTGACATTCAGGGAGCCGAAGATCATTTCGGCGATATGGACTTTAAAGTTGCCGGCACAAATGAAGGCGTTTGCGCTCTACAACTTGATATCAAAGTAGGAGGCATTCCCATTAAGATTTTAATCGAGGCTCTAGAGCAAGCACGCAAGGCTCGCATGCAAATTCTGGAAAAAATTAAAGAGGCCATACCAGAATTCAGAATAGAACTCTCGCCTAATGCGCCCAAAATCATTTCACTTAAAATTGCTGAAGAAGAAATCGGTAAAGTAATCGGCAGTGGTGGCAAAACTATCAACAAGATTATTGACGAAACAGGCGCGGATGTGAACATCGAAGACGACGGCACGGTCTTTATCACTGGTAAACTAGGCACAGCCGAACGAGCTCGTGAGATGGTACTCGAACTCGTCACACCCCTCAACCCTGGCCAGAAATTTGAAGGCGAAGTCACAAAGTTACTTGATTTTGGCGCGGTAGTTAAGATCGGCCACTTCAACGAAGGCCTAGTCCACATCTCCGAAATCGCCCCGTTCAGACTTGATCGCATTGATCAAGCAGTAGTCATAGGCGAGAAAGTGCAAGTGATGGTCCTGCCAGATGATGAGCGTCGCCCAGGCAAACTCCGCCTCTCGATCAAATCAGCCGACCCGGATTTTGCAAAAAGAAAAAACCTAGTAGCCTCAACAAACCCCGCCCCATCATTCACCCCCCGCAGAGATGACCATCGTGGCCCGCCTCATCGCGACTTCCGCCGTTAAACAAAAAACTAAGCTACATGCACTGCGACTCCGGGGTTTTTTCTTTACCCAGAGTGAAGTCGTGAGGTTATTCGTAAATTGAGTGATCGCCTATTTTGTAGAAATATACTTCTTACGTAACCTTCATAACTTGATTTTACATTAAGTCACGCAAGGAACGAAGAACTTTCCCTTTCCCTTTTTTGAAATCTTCATCCATTTTTTTTAATTCTTCAGCCAAATGCGCCTCGTGCCAACTCCTTACGAGATCCCGAATAAATTCGCTTTTCGTTGAGAACCTGCCTTTTTTAACTCCCCGCTCTACCTCTTTAAGCAAGTCAGCTGGTAGTGATATAGTCATTGTTTGGCGCATGTTTTGTGTGTGTTATTTTGTAAGACAATATAACACAGTATATACCCCCAATTTGCATTGTCAAGAAATGCGCTATAATAGATATCCTCATGGCAGAGCTCCCAGAAAAAACTACTGAAACAGTTTCGGATGAACTTCCTAATATCCGTACATATAGACATGATGTGGCAGAAACTCTAAGAGGCGAAGATACCAGTACTGCTAGCATTGCTATCCAAGAACAGGCCAGACGTTACGAGACTCAAGAGACAACAGAAAAAGAAATACGCACCAGCAAAACACTGGTAATTATCATCGGCTTACTTATATTTCTGGGTGCAGTAGCACTTGCTTACGTCCTTTTCTTGCGGGATACCCCAACTCCAACTAATATAGTCGTCACACCAAAAATTCCTGTTTCACTTGTCCAAGCGGAACTTCAGACACTATATGAACTATCGGGCAAAAATCCGACAATGGCTTATCGAGAATTAGCGGGCAAGGTTTCTGCTTCTGGACTTAGACCTGATACGATCGAGGAGATAGTACCTGTTCTAACAGCCTCTACTTCAGCGGGAATAGTGACAAGTCCTGTCAGCATTGAAGAATTTTTCGTCGCTCTGGACATTAAGGCACCCGATAGATTCGTGCGCTTCTTAGATAAACGCTTCATGTTCGGCATATATTCACTTCGCGATGCGAATGCTTTCTTGTTCGTGAAGCCAACTTCCTTCGGGCCAGTTTTCGCCGAACTTCTATCGTGGGAGAAAAATATGCCCGAAATCTTTTACCCGCTCCTCACCGGCAAAAAACTAAGTACTGATATTTCTCTTCACTGGACAGACACTATTATCAGAAATGTGGACGCAAGAATCGCAAAGATGGGAAGTGGTGATATCATTTTACTTTATGCCTTCCTGCCATCGAAAAAAGAATTAATTATCACGCCTTCCATAGACACGTTCAACGAGGTGCTCTTGAGAATCCAGAGCCCCCAACCAGTTACTCAATGAGCCAAAGAACCAAACCTTCAATCAGATAAATGTGCTATAATAAATACATGCCTGATATAAACAAATATAAAAAATTGCTCGAGGAAGAAAAGAAACGCCTAGAAATCGAGCTTGGCGATGTGGCCGAGAAGGACCCAGATAACCCGGGTGACTGGGTACCTACACCGCCACCGAACATAGAACACGAAACCGACCCCGTTGATGCCGCAGATGCGATTGAGGAATATAACGAAAGGGTGGGGATCGAAGGCCCGCTTGAGGAAAGATTGCGTGACGTAAACAACGCGTTGGTAGCAATAAGTAAGGGCACATACGGCACATGTACAACAGGCGACACGGAGCACGACATAGAACCCGGACGCCTAGAAGCCAACCCGGCCGCCATGACTTGTATTGCGCACATGACTTAAGTTATTGTAGCTCCAATTTATTTCTAAGTATTTTATTGAATGTGAAGCGGGGACTGCGAACTTAATCGCAATCCCCGTACTGGCGACCCACGCAATTCGCGAGCATCTCTTGCCCGGTGGGGCTCAAGATGACATCCAGACACTTGAAACGCTCGCGAGCCCACTTGCGTTGACTGGGCAAGAAACATGCCCGACGTGCCACATCCAGGCGCTTGTGAGCTTCGCGCTGTAACTGGACGTATCTAGGGTGGATTAACGATAATTCCAGATGCATCGCCCGCCAATAGTTTACCGCCTCCTCGGCCCAAACAGCCTCACGATAAGCCCTGTCAGCGCAAACGACATACAACACGAAAGCGCAAAAAAGCGTAATCCCGAAACAAGCCAGTATCTCCATGTGAGATCCTCCCGAGAGAAAGTCTATGCCATCCCAAAGAAATTACAACTGTCCTACTGAATCTTGAAAAATCCCAAAGGACTCAAAAATCCCAAAGGACTCTCCTTTGGGTAACTCTCGCTTTCCCAAATAAGGATCAACGATTTCTGTCTGCAATCCCATTTTAGAAAGCCTACGGGCATGAGCAGAAGTAGAAGCCGAAACACCAAACATAGAAGGTATCAAAATTATGCCTAACATTATTTCTTACATCTCACACCCACTAGAACAGCTTATCTAAAGCCATAGAAATAATAATATTCAAAAGCGCTAAAATGATTGGCAACCCTAGTAGGATAAGAGTGATTTTGTAACGCTTAGCAACTAAGAAAATTAGCCCAGCGACGCATAAGATGAGCCCAATAACGTACAGATTGGCAAGGTTCAGAACATCACTGAAACTGCTGAAGCTAAGTCTCTCAAAACATTTATTGTGCCAACTCCAATTGCAAAGTGCGTTTAGAAAACCAAGCAAAATAACATCCAAAACGATGGAAATTCCTATAGCTATAAACGTAAATGTTCTATTCACAAAGTAAGTTTAACACAGAAAATCACAAAGGTCTCCCCTTGGTGTTAGTCAAATTTACGCAGAAAATCTTTTGGCATAGTCAGCCAATCGTTTAGGTAGTCGTCAAATTCGTGTAGGCTTGCGAAATATTCCGGCATGGCTGATTTATTTATAATTGCGCTTTCCGGACGCGCTTTTTCTTGTTTCGAAAATTCCTTGAAACTTGAATACTGGTATTGCTCTAGATAATTTTTAGCCTTCTCCAAATCGTTGATTCCATTTTCTTTCCAGCCACTCTCAATCATATCAACCGGGTTAAGATGAATATACGACAATAAATGTCGCAAATACGTATCTTCATCTACGTGACGAGCCCTAAATGGTCCTTCGAAAAGAGTGCCAGTCCGCTTATTTTTTTCGTTATAGTACATTACATAAGCAGTTACAAGTTTTTGCATAAATTTACTAATGCCACCCTCGATTCTCTCTTGAAGGAGTAAATGGAAGTGATTGTCCATCAAGCAATAAGCGCAAACATTCACTATTTTCCCACCCATATCCAACCCAAAGGTCTCCCCTTTGGGCAATTCGCGCAAATTTACCATTTTAGAACCGTTGCACAGGTAAAGAAGCTTAAGAAAACGTTTCTTATCTATTTCCTCGTCGAAAATAATGCGCTTATCAACTCCACAATTATAAACATGATAAAACTCATCGATCCCAAACCTAAATGTCCTTGTCATAGTCACATCTTAACACATCTTATTAACACAAAGGTCTCCCCTTAGGGGAGACCTTGGGGATAAGTTGAGGGCTAAAGAAGGCTGATTCGTGCTAAGATTTGAGTATGCTTAGTAAAGTTCATTCGGCTCAGGTTTCGGGATTGAAGGCGGATATTGTGGATGTTGAGGTGGATATTTCACGAGGATTGCATAGTTTTTCTATTGTAGGATTGCCGGACAAATCGGTGGATGAGGCTAAGGATAGGATTAGTGCTGCTATTAAGAATTCGGGCTACAAACCACCCCAGAAAGGCAATATGAAAGTCATTGTTAGCTTGGCACCGGCGGACTTAAAGAAAGAGGGGCCGGTGTTTGACTTGGCGATAGCACTCGCTCACCTACTTGCTACCCAAGAAATCAAATTTAATCCTAAGAACAAATTATTCGTAGGCGAACTAGGACTTGATGGCACATTGCGGGCAATAAAAGGCATTTTACTCATCACTCAAAAGGCGCTCAAGCACGGCTTCAAGGAATTATACGTGCCGATTGAGAATGCCAGCGAGGCGGCGTTAATCCCTGGCATAAATGTTTACGGGATAAGTACACTGAAGGAATTAACGCAACACTTAAGTTCGAAATTCGCACCCCAAGGCCTGACCTCCGGCAATACCCGAGGTCAGGCCTTTGAATCCGGGATCAAAGTCACTCCACGCACGCACGTGAAAGTAACTGCAAATCCAAGTGCTATTGATTTTGCCGATGTGCGAGGACAAGAGACGGCTAAGCGAGGATTGATAATCGCGGCGGCCGGGCGACACAATATCGCCATGTCCGGACCACCGGGCACAGGCAAAACAATGCTGGCTAAAGCTTTCGTAGGCATTCTGCCTGCCCTACCATTTATAGAGATGCTTGAATCAACTGGTATACATTCGGCCGCCGGAATACTCCCCACTGGAGAGTTTGTGACCCATCCGCCCTTACGTTCACCGCATCACACAAGCTCATATGTGGCTCTGGTTGGCGGTGGCGCCAATCCCAGACCGGGTGAGATTACGCTCTCACATCATGGCGTACTCTTTCTTGACGAGTTCCCAGAATTCGAACGACGTGTGATCGAATCACTGCGTCAGCCACTTGAAGATAGGGTTGTAACAGTCTCGCGTGCGCGAGGCACACACGCCTTCCCCGCAAACTTTATTCTCATTGCAACTATGAATCCGTGTCCGTGTGGCAATCGCGGAAGTAAAACTAAAGAATGCATCTGCTCGCAAGTGGCGTTGCAAAAGTATCAACGTAGAATCTCCGGCCCCATAATAGATCGTATAGATTTATGGGTGGAAGTGCCACAGGTAGATTATGACAAACTCTCGGCCCGCACCGCACCCCGAGACCAGACCTCGGGTAAGTCCGGAGGTCTGGTCTCTGAATCATCGGAAAATATCCGCACCCAAATCGCCAAAGCGCGCATGATCCAAAGTGAAAGATTTAAAGAAGGTAAAGCAAAAATTTCCACCAATTCAGAAATGGGCGTAAAAGATTTGGAAAAATTCGCAACCCTTTCAGATAAATGTCGCACACTTTTAAACGACTCGGCGAAACGTTTAGATTTATCCGCCCGAGCCTATCATCGCGTAATTAAACTTGCCCGCACGATAGCCGACTTATCGGAATCAGAACAAATATGCGAACCGCATTTATTGGAAGCCTTGCAATACCGACCCAAGCAAACTCTATAGGCAAGTGAATTATGCTGTGATAGAGTACAAAAAGAATATCGTCCAAAAAGGAGAGGAAAGATGACCAACGAAGAACTGACGAAGGGGCTCAATGAGCTCACGAATAAATTGACCGACCTGAACACCGAACGAGAACGGATAGAAGCTGAAATCAAGGCGATCGTGGCTCAAAAAGCTGTCCTCGATGAACTCGCTACCGTCCGTAGCCGAGCCACGACAGAAGCGCGAAGATTCGTGGCAAGGGTCACCGAATTGGGACCCTGTGCAACGAAATATATCGAGGAGCTGATGGCCATCAATGCCAATGTCGAGGGTGCTATCAAGGTGAGAGCTCTCCAAGCGGCGAAAGCAGGGCAAACGACACCCACTTCGGCCTCCCAGCCGGCAGAACCAACTCAGGGAGTGTCCACAACACCCGACGGTGAAAAGCCTCTGGGACATGTGAGTGCGTTGGTTCAAATGGGCTAACGAGACGGATGAACGCGAACACTGGCCTGGTGATCGAAACATGATCGCCAGGCCTATCGTACTTTGTGATAGAATAGCTAGGTAAATGAGCAAATTTAAAAAACCAAAATGAACGAAGAAACCCCAAGAGAATTAAGTAAAAAAGAAAAAGCCATGGAGAGATTCTCGCGCACTGCGATGCAAGTGCTCGAGAATAAGCCCACGATTCCCAAGGTTACTGTCTTGCGCGCCGACCTAATCATAAACAAAGAAAAATTACTCGATAACTCATCCGAACCTAGCTCCGCCTACATGGCAATAAGCGCCAGGGTTTTGCAAACAGCTATTGAATTGGGAATAGATAGTGAAAAATTAGATGAATTGGCGGACTTGGCCATCCATGAGTTTGAACAAGGGACAAAATTAGCTGATGTTATAAAAATAATTGATGCTGAAATTTCGGTTACTAAAAAATTAGAAGAGCCGGAAATTGGAATCACGAATGACGATTTAAACATACTTTACCCTCAAGCCGAACTTGAGACGCGATTCCAAGATGCAGAAATACCCTACATAAGAGAGCTTGTTGAGGAAGCGTCAAAAGAAGAGAAGCGCGAACGATTGGTTACGGCAACTCCGGGACAGAAGGCTATTGCTACACAAGGCATAACTGAAGTATTGGGTACGCCAATGAGGGAAGAACGAGAAAGCGCACTTGATGAAGCTTGGTTAAGTATTAAGAATGAATTGAAGATCGCCGAGCCGAGGAAACTTACATCTGAAACACTTGAGGGAGTGCTCGCCTCTGGCATTGACGCTGAAGTAAAGAAAGATGGAAGTGTTGAATTACACTTTGCTGAAATACTTAGAGATATCCTAGACGAGAATGACGCACACCTAGCTTCTATTCTCAATATGGCGAGTACAGACCTAATCTACGCACCGAAAGGCTCACTGCAAGAAGAATTAATCTTAGAGAAATATAAAAAAGCCCTTGAAGCGGTAAGGGTGGCACTCTCGACTAAATTTGATAATCCGGAGGTATTGTTAGACGAAATTGACAGGCGCGTGCAACTTGCCCTAATTACAAATAAACAGGAAGAGGTTGAACAAGAACTGGAAGAGATAAAAGATAAAAGCTTCTGGGAAGAGCTCAAAGGAAGTGCCCGATGGTTCGGCATGGGCACACTGTATCGCTCGTTTATAGGCCAAGCCGTTGAACTTGCAAACCGTATAAAATTCAGACATCTGATAAAAAAGGGTGGGCGGGGGCTTGTATACGCGTCAGTCCTGGCAACACTAGGCGGGGCGGTTGGCTTTAATAATGAAAGTAGTAATGTAAAATCGGGCAAGAAAGTTGCTCATGCGGAAACAACGAAAGTCTCCGGTAAAGAGGAACCTATGCAAGCATCTGAAGAGACTGTGTCTAGAGAGATAATAGGTCAGGGCGATAGTGCTTGGCGAGCAGCGAGCAGATTGGCCAAGCAACACGGCATGGATGAGAGAACATTCTTGCGAACATGGCATAATCCGGAATCGCAAGTCGAACTCAAGGGTGGCAAGTGCATACACATATCGGCTGGCAATTTCACCAACATGGGAGATGTCGTCTATTACGTGGCAAGCGTAGAAAACAAACCGGGCTATTTCAAAGTGGAGGCCCACAGAACTTGGGCTATGGAATGAGAATAGTAACAATATAGACCAGATCGAATACCGTAGACACGGTAAATATCATGTGGTAATGTCTACCCAGAGGAGGACACATGTTGACAAGAAAAATAGAGGAGATCAGAAAGTCGCTGGATGATCAAGATAGGCTCATCCCTGCGACAAGGGCTTCTTTGGATGCCCTTAGGACAGAGGTATCCGCCAAGGAAAATAGTATTCTAGGTCAAGAGGCAGATCGCGGGAAGCTTGACCGAGAGCTCTATGGAGCCGAAGTGGCTGAGTTCACTGTTTTAGGCACGGACATTTGGCGGATTGATTAATTGATAATCTGCAAGGTATTCATTTGGTGTCTTGCCTCCCAATCCGCAATGTTCTAAATCATTGTATTCAGTATTCCATGCCTTGATTCCTTTTTGCAAATCGAGCACATCATTGAATTCATTTTGATCATAGAGCTTCTCTTGATCCTCTCTGTGTGACCGCTCGACCTTTCCATTTTGTGCCGGCTTGCCCGGATCAATGAGGTAGTGGGTGATGCCTTGCCCCGCGCAAAAAAGATCAAGAGCATGAATGGTTTTCACCGTCATGTCCGAGCGCTTGGTCATGCTCGTATAATAGTTGGTGAAGATACTTCCGTTGTCGGTCTTGATTGCTTGAATCTTGTCTGGGAATCTCTCAATCACGTGTTTAAGGAATTCAATTGAGTGGTGATTGCACTGCTCATCAAAGATTTCGAGATACCTCCACCTTGAAGCACAGTCAATGGCCGTGTATTGATAATAGCGCCTGTCCGCAATGCGCCCGGGTACGTACTTCACGTCGATTTCCACCAGCTCTCCGGGCAAGAGGGTGGCTTTGATGTATTTGTATTTGATTTTCCTGATTCGGTACTTCTTGACCAAGCCTTCGGCTTTAATAATCTTGCCGATGGTGCGTTCATGAATCTGTACTCCCACCTTGGCCAATTTCCACATGAGTTTCAGCGCGCAGACTTTCTTTTCTTTTCGCAGAGCAATGATTTGCTCCTTGATGTGTATAGGTGTCTCTTTGGGATTTGTCTTGGGTCTCGTTGATCTTGGTACCAGTCCTTCTTCTCCCTTTTTCTTGTATGTTGCCACCCATCTCTCCAGACTGCGTTTGCCATTGGGGCAGACCTTGGCCACGTCTTTCAGCGCGACCTCCTTCTTCACTATGGGCAGTATCCATCTTAGCCTCTCTTTTTTAATTGTTGTTGCCATATGTATCGCCATTTCGGGAGTCTACCCGAAACCGCCATATGTCTGTGCACATTACCTGTCATCCTTGACATTCTCACTCCGGCCTGCCCAGGCAATGATCCGCCCCCTGCCTGCCAGACACATCCACTTGTTACTGGCTTCTAGCTCGAACCCCATATCCAGTCTCTCGTCGGGGTGTCCCAAGATCAGCCTTGTGGGGGCCGACCAAGGAAAGAGCTCGGGTGTGCGCACGAAGCGACCACCTACGACCACGAAGTTCCGCTCGCCACCGGGAATTTCCTGCAAGATTCCCGTGCTTCCGCGCCCCACCCCAACGCCGAAATAGACCATTTTGTCCACTACCGGCCGTCCCAGCACCTTGCCGTTCGGGTCTGTCTGGTCCATGGCGACGCGTTCCTGTCGGCGTACGAAAAGGACAGGCTGATCGCCATTTGATACCAAATAGCTTCGGAACCAGCCGTAATTGCGCTCGGCCTCACGGCTAACTTGAGTAACTGGTGGCGGAGCATCGCACTCGTCGAAATTGTGCCGATTTCGGTGGTGGAGGCAGATGCCACAGCTACGGCAAACCTGCCTTGCGCACACACAGAAATCGCTGTCGAGATTGAGTTTCCGGCAGCACCCGCAGTTGATTGCGGGCATTCCTTCGTTGTGCATCATTGTAAGACCCTCCTTCTGCAGAGGAGATTAACACAGAGGGTCTCGCAAAACAATCAAACAAAATATGTAAGACTAGAACGGATTCTTGGCTCCGCGTACTTCGAAATGCAGATGCGGGCCAGTGGAGTTGCCGGTACTGCCCACTTCACCAATTTTTTGTCCTTGTGTTATAAGCTCACCGGCTGATACAGAAACTGCGCTCATGTGACCATACAGAGTCTGGGTACCGTTGTTGTGGTTTAGTACGAGCATTTGTCCATACCCACCATTCCATCCACTACCCCTTGCTATCACAACTTCACCTGAAGCTGTGGCTACGATGGTAGTGCCTACGGGGCAACCGATATCAATACCATTCCTACCATGCAAACCTTGCGTCTTCGGACAACTCCTAGACAAAGGCCTCATGAAATATCCCACTATGTCCGGTCCAGCATAAATCCCAATAAAATTTTGAGTCTGACGAGAAACAGAAGATACAGCAGTAATTATCCCATCAGGAATAACTATCTCCTCTCCAACTGCGAGTTTATCAGAAATATTTACATCATTAAAATTAGAAATCTCATTAACATCACCCTTAAACTTCTTGGCAATACTCGCGATAGTATCGCCTTTTTTCACAACATATCTGACACCATTGATTGGTAATATAACCAACTCTTGACCAATTTTAAGTTTGCTATTGGCAGGAATATCGTTTGACCAACGAATTGTGTTAACTGAAACACCAAACATACTGGCTATCAAGGAAAGAGTATCTCCTGACCTTACGATATAACGCGAGATCTGATCACTACTCAACTTTTCGTCTCCAAGAGTCGTGCCCTCCGGCGTGATAGAGGGAACAAGAGCGTCATCTTCAATAACAGAGCCTCTTGCGCTCTTCTTCGGATATGGGTCAGTATTTATGGCAGCAGCAAGGACAGAGTTCGACTGATTAAGATACGTCCTTGTTTCTTGGGCATTAGCGAGTGAAGTCGAGCTGTTGATAACTCCACTAAAGAAAGAAAAAAGGCCCGCATGAGCATGGGTCGTAGGTACAAACAAAAAACTACCCAACAGGGCACAAGTCCAAATTACCTTTATTTTAGCCCAAACTAACGAGTTTCGAGATTTGAGCT
>Ga0209542_10010061_pt1 | contig 17169 bp, 18 predicted proteins | sample RifCSPhighO2_01_FD_184028 | JGI IMG/M metagenome (GOLD analysis project Ga0209542, IMG submission 184028) | Soil microbial communities from Rifle, Colorado - Rifle CSP2_plank highO2_0.1 (SPAdes) (version 2) | ecosystem: Environmental > Terrestrial > Deep subsurface > Rock core/Sediment ...
GAACTTTTAATATTCGGCAAATCCCAATCCTGTCTGGGCTTTGATATCGCGTTCGATATAGCTGATAGTAAGCGCACGTAAATCACGCTCGGCAGTCGTGGCGCCTTCGCTCGTTGTTGTTATGAGCCCGACAAGGCGTCCCCATGGGTTCACAACAGCGCCGCCAGATGAACCGGCCTGTGCTCCCGCAACGCCTCCAACCGAGATAAGATCAACAGCGCCTCGGCCGAATGTTAAAAGTTCCTGTATGGTCGTGACGGAGGAAACAGGGTACAGATTGAGCTGCGTGCTTCCTTGGAGGAATTCAGCAGGATAACTCGCAATGAGCACCGGATCATCGAGGAATCCAATTCCCTCGCGCACATCCGGGGGGAGCACCGGGAATGAAGCGGGAGGCGAAGATCCGTCGAGAGTACCCGTAATGCGCAGAAGCGCGTAATCATGTTCACCAGTGCCAGTCGGGCGTCTCGTTGCGACGTCTTTTGCATTTTCTTCTACCCACACGGGTGGGATATAAAGTATCTCTACGCTCCATTCTGCGCTGGCAGGTGCCCCGTGGCGGACGATACAGTTCAAAGATAGTTGCTCATCCTGCGAGAGAAGAACATATTGCGCGACATGAGCGTTAGTTAGGATAACGCCGCGAGAATCTATGAAGACACCGCTTGCTGTTATGGGACGAACGCTTTCCGTATTCGCGGAGCAGAGGATATTTACTAGAGCCGCTCTTGCATCTTCGTTTATGGCCTCAATAGAATGCGGTGGAAATGGGTATGGGTTCTGAATGCGCGTTATCCTATCGTCCGTAGAAACACTTTCTCTCGAAGAGGAAGGAGGAGGTGTAACAGGAGCTTCTGCTTCTATTACACTCGAGACAGAGACGAGGGGAATAAATGGATTCTCAGCAGATGGCGGGTCGTCGGTCGTATAGGATGACACTCCTGTCACTTCGGCCATGTGCGGCTGCACGTCCTCCTCCAGTAGAGCGGTACTGGCAGTGGCAGAGACACTGGCAGAAGAAGGATCTTGCATCAGCATAGCCCCCATGCTCGCCAGAATGAACAGGGCGCCGAGCACGATGCCGACAGCGCCGACGTAGGCGAGAATAATCTTAATATTTAGGAACATACAAAATAATGTGGACGAACTCGTGATTCATCAGGCAACCACTTGCCTGTCTGGTGCGGGATGCGAGAATCGAACTCGCGTCTGGACATTGGAAGTGTCCCATTCTGCCACTAAACTAATCCCGCAATTCAGCAAATCTGCTCATATACTTCGTCAATATACGCTATTATTTTGCGAAAAAGAAATTTACCGAACCGCGGGTTACCACATAAATTTATCTCAACACAAAACGCTCCAATTCAGTTGGAGCGTTTTGTGTTCTCAATTTCTAGCAACGAGTCTCTAACACCTATTTGATCGCGTCCTTCAAAGTCTTAGAAGCGCGGAATTTTGGGACTCTCATTGCTTTTATCTCAATCGTGGCTCCTGTGCGCGGGTTGCGGCCCATGCGGCCGGCGCGCGTTTTCGCCTCAAAGATACCCAACCCCGCGACAGACACTTCCTCACCTCTCTTAAGGCACTCGGTTATCTTCTCGATAACCGCCTCAACTGCGCGTTCTGCGTCTGCCTTGGTGCTTCCGATTGTGGCGGCCACTTTCTCAACCAAGTCCATTTTGTTTGCCATATTGTGCACGCTAGAAATGCTAATATTCACTAAACATACTGCTCTCGACCTAGATAGGCACCATTTTGTGCCGTATTCTGAGGCTGTCAACGCCGTTTTGGTTTATGGCGAAAGCTTGGGGATAAGTCAAATCGCACAGCAAAAACCTCGCCTAATTCCAGCACCCCAATTAATTCTGAGTTAATTAACGCACGAGCGGCCCACACTATTACCGAGCGTATTCGATAACCCGTGTTTCCCGTATAACGGACACCTTTATTTCTCCCGGATACTGAAGCTCTTTTTCCACCTTTTCCGCGATATTACGGGCAAGGGTGCGCGCTTCCAAGTCCGATATCTCCTCCGGCTTCACGATGACACGTATCTCGCGGCCTGCCGATATAGCGTAGCTTTTTTCAACTCCGGGTTCCCTATTCGCGATGGCTTCAAGCTCCTCCAAACGCTTTACATAGTTCTCGATGGAATCGCGCCGTGCCCCGGGTCGGCCGCCTGATATAGCGTCTGCCACCTGCACTATCATGCTCTCCGGTGTCTCATACGGATACTCCTCGTGGTGCGCCTGCATTGCCTTGATAACCGTCTCGTCCACGTTGAATTTCTGTAAGATACGGCGGCCTATCTCGACGTGTGTTCCCGGCACTTCGTGGTCAACCGCTTTCCCGATGTCATGAAAGAGGGCTCCTGCACGCGCGACAGCAGGATCTGCGCCGAGCTCTTCCGCGAGCATACCGGCTAAATGGGCCATTTCAACCGAGTGGTCGAGAACATTCTGCCCATAGCTTGTGCGGAAGTAGAGGCGCCCCAGTATCATGAGAAGTTTCGGGTCCACGTTCGGAACACGCGCCCCATATGCCGCTTCTGTCCCTTTCTTTTTGACAATGACTTGTATCTCCTGCTCGGCTTTTTGTACGGCCTCTTCTATCTTGGCAGGCTGTATCCGGCCATCGAGGATAAGATTCTCAAGCGCGATGCGCGCGATTTGGCGGCGTATGGGATCGTAGGAAGAGAGTGTAATGGTGCCCGGCGTGTCGTCGACAATAACATCGACTCCCGTTGCCCGCTCAAACGAGCGTATATTGCGCCCTTCTTTGCCGATAATCTTTCCTTTTATCTCGTCGCTCGGGAGCGAAATAGTTGTCGCAAGGACGTCGGAAACGACGGAATTTCCGAGGCGGTGGACGGCAGTAGTAAGAATTTCCTTTGCGCGTTGTTCCAAGCGCTCATTTCCGGATATTTCCAACTTGCGCATGCGGCTCTCGAGATCCTGCTCATACTGCTTCTCGATGGATTTCAGAAGTTCTTTTTTTGCTTCGTCGGCGGATAAGCCAGCCGCTTTCTCCAGTTTTTCTTGCTGTGTTTGAACGAGTTCGTCAGCTTTCTGTTTTGTCGCCTGCACCTCCTCATGTTTTTTTGAAAGCGATTCTCCTTCGGAGTCCAAGTTCACCTGGCGTTTGTCCAACATTTCCTCCTTGCGAACCAATCGCTCTTCAGTTGTCCTCAAATCACGCTCACGTTCTTTGTATTCCCCTAAGAGCTTCTCGCCTTTTTCTTTTGCCGCTTGCCCCGCTTCTTCGATGATACCTTTCGCCTTCTCCTCGGCGTCCATTCGCATTTGGCGTATCTCGAGTTCCATCGAGCCGCGTTTGCCCAAGCTAATTATCCAGCGCAGGAAATATCCGAACGCGGTGCCAAAAAGGCCCGCGAAAGCGAGTAAGAGCAGTATGATTTTTAATGACATATGCGCAGTGGTTTCCCACCGCGCACCTTATTTACGCGTGAACGAGAGGTTCAATCAGCAAACCATTATTTGGAGCCGTGAGTCTCTTCATACATCCTAGGAGCGCGAAAAGGTGCGCGATTGTGGAAATTTCATAAATACTAAAATAGTGTCTAAAAAGTATACCACCGAAATGGGCAATAGGGAATAGGCACAAGGCAATAGAACACATCCACCGCGTTTTCCCTAGTGTCCAGTGCCCGAATGCCTATTGCCTACGTCAATATTTTATCCACGATGCCGTATTTCACGGCCTCGTCGGCGGTCATGAAGAAGTCACGCTCAACGTCCGCCTCTATCTTCTTCAGAGTCTGGCCGGTGTTTTTTGCGAGCATTTTATTGAGCCGGTCGCGGATACCAAGGATGTGCTTGGCAGTGATGGCGATGTCGGATGCCTGTCCCTCGGCACCCCCGTGCGGCTGGTGGATCATCACCTCCGCATTCGGGAGCGCGAAACGCTTGCCCTTCTCGCCTGCGGAGAGAAGGATGGCGCCGCCCGACGCCGCCATGCCAACGCACACAGTGGAAACAGCGGGCTGTATGTGATTCATCGTGTCCACCATCGCCAAAGTCGATGTCACTGAGCCGCCGGGGGAATTGATGTAGAGCGAGATGTCTTTTTTTGGATCCTCTGAAGCGAGGAATAGAAATTGCGCGATGATAAGATTCGCCGTTTCGTCAATGATGGGACCGCCAAGAAAGATTATGCGCTCTTTCAAAAGGCGCGAGTAAATGTCATACGCGCGCTCGCCGAAGGATGTCTTCTCAACCACCATCGGCACAAGCATTTGCGAACGGTATGTGTCAGTTTTCATGCGAAGATCTTATCAAATCTGCTGGACATCGCAATAACGCAACCGTGGCGCATTGTCGCGGCAGTCATTCGCACTTCGCAGAGCCGGAATGAGGCTTCCAAACACGCTCTAGTTACTGATTGTTTTTTTGATTTCGGCGTAGATCTCTGAAGGTGTTGTCATTGCCTTCATGAGGAACATGGTCGCGCCCAGTTTCTTTGCGCGCTCCACGTCTTCGGGGCGCGCCATGTTTGAGAGGACCATGATAGGGGTATTCTTGTTGGCTGGAGCGGCACGAAGTGCCGCGAGTATTTCGAAACCGTTCATACCCGGGAGCATCAAATCAAGGATAATGGCGTCATACCTCTCCGCTCCCGCCGCAAGCGCCTCGTCACCAGTCATTGCATGTGAGACGGTACATTGTTCACTTGAAAATTGTTTGGCCAGTACATCTGCAAGAAACTTATCATCTTCCACCATTAGGATCTTTTTCCCCAAGAGAGATGCGGCGTTCTTGGATGCACGTTTGCTCAATTGCGCGCGCGCCTTCTCGAGAATTTCATCGGGATTAAATTGCGCTTTTACAAAGTAGTCTTGCGCATTAAGTGCGATCGCGCGGCTAATTTCGACGGGCTGGCCCGAATTTGACACAATTATCACCGGAATACTCGAAATGTCCGGATCTTTCTTTCTCGCTTCGAGCACCTCGTATCCATTCAAGGTGGGCAACATGATATCAAGGATAACAAGATCGGGCTTCTTCTTCCGCATGTTTTCGAGCCCGATGGCTCCGTCTGTGACGATATCAACAGCGTATCCGGCAGACGAGAATTTTTCACGCAGAATGTCGCCCAATGTCGGGTCATCCTCTATGATCAGAATGCGTTCACCCATACGTTCTTATAACAATGCAATTATAAGCCGGACGGTTTCTTTTGTACAGGGAAAGTGACAGAAAACGTTGTTCCTTTGTTAACTTCGCTCGTGAACCGGATCGACCCGTTGTGTTTGTGCACAATTGCATACGCAATATAAAGCCCAAGGCCGGTCCCTTCGGTTTCAACACGAACGGCGTTCGACGCGCGGAAGAATCGTTCAAAGACCTTGCTCTGTTCTTCTTTAGGGATACCCATCCCATTATCCGCAACGGAGAGTGTAACTACGTTATTTGCATGGGTCACATTCACACGCGCAAAACCGCCCGCAGGCGTGTATTTAAGGGCATTTTCAATGAGGTTCTGCAGTACGACGCGGATACTTTCAGCGTCGATCGAAACAGGAGGAGCGTCATGAGGCGTGTACTCAAGACGCACATGTTTTAGTTCCGCGAGCGGCTGTAGTTCAAGCAAGACATTTTCGATCAAACTCCCCAGCTGCGTCGATACAAATTGGAATTTCATCGTCCCGCTTTCAAGCCGAACGGCTTGGAGCAAGTCGTTCACGAGCGTGATCATGCGTTCATTTGACTCGTATGTTTTCATGAGATACAAATGCTGTTCCGGATTCAACTCTCCCATGCTGTTGTTAAGCAGGACCGACAAACTCCACTTGATGCCTGAAAGCGGCGTGCGCAACTGATGCGCGGCGAGCGAAGTGAACTCTGATTTTGCGCGATCAAGATTGCGTAGCTGTTCATTTGCGCGGCCAAGCTCCAGATCTCTCCGAATGAGCAGTTTCGTGCTCCTCTCGAGATTATCCAAAGACATTTTCATTTTTTGGGTAATTTCCGATGTTGTTGCACCAATATGCTCGGACATCTTATTCATAACAGTAGCAAGGAGCGCCAGCTCATTATTCACACTGATATGCACACGCGTTGCATAGTCGCCCTGCGCGATGCGACCTACGCTTTTGATGAATACGGAGATTGGATTGAGTAGATTTTGGCGGAGAGAGACGAATTGGTACAGCATGAATACGATGAGAAAAAGCATGGCAATGAAAAGGATTTGGAGATTCTGCCTCGTTTCTGCCATAAGGACTTCTAGCGGGATTTCTGCGATAACCGTCCACCTCGCGGTTTGTAAATCTTCTGCGTGTCCGCCGACTCTTTTTCCTAGTAAGCCCGTATAGATAAACGTGTCAGGGTTATTGCGAAGGAGCTCGAGGATATTCCGGGAAGAAGCAGTGTCAGAATCTGGAAGAGATATACTTGAAACCAAAGTCGCCCCGTCTTTGTCGAGAATGTATACGTGCGCGAGGCCGTTTTCGGAAACCGAGGACACAATTTCCCACAACGTACTGATGTCAATAATGGCGCGGAGAACACCGGAAACGTTTCCATGTTCGATGAGCGGCCTCGTCCAGACAATGTAGGGAGTATTGTAGATTGAGAGTCGAGGGTCCGATATGTACTCTTTATTGACCAGCGCCTCTTGAAAATACGGTTCTTGTGTCACGTCCGTCGCGAGCGTAATTATTGCAATGGCTTCTTCAGCGCGGAAGATCTCACGCCCGTCGCGATTAAAGACAGCGAGTTCAATAATAGACGGATTTGCTTTGACGATATTCTGGAAAAGTCTCTCGTAGCTAGATAACGGCACAGCCCCTAGGTCGGCACTCTCCGCGGCAAGATTAATGGTTTGACGGAGATTGTCGAAGAAAAGACGAACACGTTCGCGTGTTTGTCGTGCAATACTCGCGGGGATCTCTGCGGCTTCCTGCCGGTCGCGCGTGTACGAGTAGTACATCAAAAACCCGGATGCAATGAACAGAAAAATAAAGAGCGCAAAGAAGGGGATCCCCAACTGAAAGGTCAGTGTTTTATGGAAGGGCGCAAAGCCGCGCATGAAGATTTACTCCGATAGGTCCTTAACGAATACAAAAGAATCGCCTTCAACCCGGGATCCGCTGATGATCTTTGCGGTTGTGTCCCCATTTGCATCGAAACTCATTGTTCCCATCACACCTTCGAAATTGCGTGTTGCGCGAATTTCCCGAAGAATATCGCTACGGTTGACCACTCCCGCACGCTCGATCGCCGCCAGTAAGAGCTTCGTTGCATCATATGCGAGCGCTCCGAAAACCTCGGGGTCTTCGTGATAATTCTCCCGATATGCGGCGAGGTATGCTTCAGCCGCTTCCGTTTTGATCTCTGTGGGGGAAATTCCTACGGCGGTGAGATACACACCTTCTGCGGCATCTCCTGCGAGATTTAGAAAATCTTGTTCGAAAATGCCGTCCGGCCCCATAAATGTTATGTCGGGATTGTGTTCGCGCAGTCTGCGGAGCAATTCAGGGCCCCCGTTCGGAGTAATTCCGCCGTAATATACGAGATCCGCATCTGATGCGGCAATAGTTCGTGCAGCGTCCTCGAAATCACTCTGAGAGGAAATTGACATACGTCCCGCAACATGGATATCTTGTTCTATCGCGGCAGCTTGGAACAGTCGTGCAATACCGATGCCATACGACTCTCCATCGTCCACGACGAACACTGACGTAAATCCGAGCTCGCGCGCCCATCGTGCGCCCGCTGGCCCCTGTAAATCGTCAGTTGTGCAGGTGCGTACAAAATGCCGGATCCCCGTAGGGTAGAAAATCCCCGGTTCTCCAGGTTGAAACCCGATTTTTGTAAGACCTGGCCACGTTGCTGCAGAAGAGATTTGCGCAATGCCGGCCTTATTGAGGATAGGCATCGAGATTTTTGCCGCGCCACTGTTGAGCGGCCCTATATACGCGACTGTGTTTTCAATCGCGATTGCTGTGCGCGCATTTTGTTCTTCTTTTTCTTCTATCCATGCGCCCGTCTCATCGCCATCCTCAAGAATAACAAGGTCGAGCGAAATATCACCTGCCCGGTACTCGTTCTCTGAAAGCGCAAGCTGAACGCTCTGAAGCACGCTCCGCGTACTCTCAAGTGCCAGAGGAGCACTGAAAACTAAGGTGGCAGATTTCGGCTTACTCATGCCTGATTGCAGAATGTACAAAAGCCCAAAAGTGAGGAACACGGCAATCGCCATACTTCCATACAGGAGCGCGCGCGGCCAAACAGTCAGGGTATTATCCATACTTATTTCGAATCGGCTATAACACAAATAACGACGGTTTCATTATGGAACGCAGGGTTACATCTTTTGATATCGCGCACTTCACCTCCAAGAGGCGCCTGCTCGCCATAGGTGTAGAAACCAATGAGCGGAGTCGTCGCACCGACCGCCTCTTGGATCGCAGCGATTTCTTCACCTCGCCGCTCTCCGAAAAGCTTGTCGCGCGCGATACAGTTGAAAATAATCACTGCCCGCTGGGGCGCACCCTCAAGTTGGGACATTGCATTTTGCGCCGCTTCGCGCGCAACTTCTATCGCCTCTTCACGGCTCCCAACCATGAGTTGAATCTCCGAACCTTCGGGAATCTCGGCGGCGCAGGTAATTGCCCCATTTTTATCCACGGTAATCGGATCACGAATCAGAAACTCATCGCTTCCCTCGACTTTCATTCCGAGGGGATAGGTGATTGCGAGCTTCGCGAGCGTTTCAGTTTTAAGCTGCGCCGCTTCCTGCTCGCCAAAGTAATCTTCGTAAATTTTAATCGCGGGCTGGCCATCGATCTCATGCACGATCGAACCTGCAGATCTTGTTACTTTCTTCGGTGTCCCAATGGCTATCCAGCCATGTTTAACTCCGATGCCGATTTTGAAATCACCCGCCCACCCTAGTCCTACTACCGCTCCCGAATAGACGCGGTCATTGAGATGCTGGTACGTTTTCTCAAATTTAAAGTCGTCTCCCGAGGCGCCCCCAACAACTGGAAAATGCTCTCCGAGAGAAGCCAGAACGCCTCGTACGGTTTCCGCTCCGTTTCCGGTGAGAACATCAGGAAACATCATGAACGCTTTAAGCGGCTCTTTACTTTGTTTTTTCACGATATCGGCTGCCCGCTTTCCTGCCGCAGACGGGCTTTCCGCAATGTTTTCTCCGACGCCTCCGTAGAACGAAATCGAATCAGACTTGATCGCCATGACAGTGACCGAATGGCGGTTGGCGGGGCCGTCAGTGGTGATCTCTCCTGCCGTTGATGAACCGACGAGGAGCGCCTTGCCTGACACAGAGCGTACCCCCGCGTTCACTTTTTGCTGATCATACGCGGTCGACGCAAACACGATTACAAGATTTGGCTCCCCTCCGATTTTCGATACGGCCTCGGTCGAGGCGTTTACCCCTGCAATGTATGAATCCTCGCTAACGCCCAATCCAACGCCAACATGTGTAGCCATACGGTGAGAATGTTATAAATAATAATGTTTCATTTTAAGTATAACAGGTACAAGAACGTCTACGGCACGATAGTCAAATCTATTGGTGATTGCGAACGAGACAATCATTTCACATTGATTCGTGGGGATAATCGATTTTTATCCGGTAGTAGAACTTCGGCTGACGCGCCCGGAGGGCACGCGTTAGAGCTTGTTCCGCTAGCACTCACTCTCGCGCTCCCTCGCCGCCGGTAAACCGTTTTCAAACAAGCTCTAAATATTTTCCAGGAGTTTCAACACTGCATCATTGCGCAAGGCGTGCGCGATGTGAGCGCGGAGAGCCGCGGGATCAGCTTGCGAGTAGTGTTTTTTAGCGTGTTCCAGTTCATGCGCGAGGCGCTCTGGGTTGGCCTCGACGCTCTCTTTGCGCGCTATCTCTCCCAGTATGAGCCGCACCTTCGCACGCTTGTCCGCCGCCTCACGCCATCCCGCGCGTATCTCTTCCCGCGTCTTTTTAATTTGTGTTAGATGTTGCTCGAATGTGGCACCACCGCGCGCGAGGTCGTCTGTCATCCGGGCCTCCATGTCATTCAACTCATACTCGCGGAGAAGCACAGGGTAGGAAATCGTTGATTCTTTTACGAGATCGTCAAGAATTGCCGCGCGCCGTTTTTCTTGCGCCTGCAACCCTTTTTCCGTTTTTATGTTCTCGCGCAGTTTGTTGGAGAACGCTTCGATATTTTCATATCCGAGCGCTTGCACGAACGCATCGTCAAGCGGTGGAATGTCTTTATCGGCTGTCGCGCGCGATTCTTCATGTGCCTTGTTCGGTTCTACGCCACTCTCTATTTTCTCTATGCGCACGCGTTCGCGCCGTAAGTGCGTCAGGGCTTGCACATGCTCATCGTCAGACACTGCCGTCTCCGCATCGCCGACGGGCGGATGTTTTGCCGCTATCTTTTTATAATCAGCAAGCTCTATGTTCGGCGCAAGCGCGGCGCGAGCGGTAAATGACAGAGGCGCGCCACTGTGGAGTGTGTCTATTGTGACCTTGGGCGTGTCAACGATGGGCAGATTCTCGACTGCCAGCAATTCTGGCAGCTCTTTCTGCACGGCATTTTCCGCAGCTTTACGCAAGATTGCATCCTCACCATATACTTCGATGATGCGGCTCTCGGGAGCTTTCCCGGGCCTAAAGCCGTCGAGCTTTGCGGTCTTCTGTATCTCCTTAAGTGCCTCGGCGCGATATCGGGCGAGTATTTCTGTGGGAATTTCCGCTCGTACTTCTGCCTCCCATCGCGCGTCGTCGCGAGTAACTTTTACGTTCGTAAGCGCATGCATTCAGAATTCTTAGCATATTTCTGCGGGTTAAGACAGCGAACAGCCGCGGCTACAATGCACACCAGACACTACAGTTGGGGACTTGACGCTTCAAGATCGGACTCCATGTAGAGCTCAAAATCACTCATGTTCATCGCTTCCAGCTCTGCTTGAATGGCAGAAGCATCATCAGAGTTTAACGATGGGGGCAACCATGACTCTTCTTCCACGGGCGCCTGATCTCCCGGAATGAAAGGCGGTTGATTACTCGGCCGTTCCTTAAGGGCGCTCCAAAAATACCATCCGCCGAGCACGAGAAGCACAATAACAATAACAGTTCCTATGATAGGACCGACTGGCGAATCAGGTGTTGCTGATTCAGGAGCAGAATTTTGATTGACGGGCGACGCGTAGGGGCTTTGTTCCATGAGTACATTCTACACGTCAATTGTCGCTGTCAACACGTACTTTACTGTTGATGTTCGCAGACTCCCTCGCGAGCGCTCCAAGTTCGCGCGCGGTCTTGAGCATCGCTTGATGAACCTCCTTAACGCTTTCAGTCGCCTTGACAATGGCGGCCCGCATCTCTGCTTTTACGGCCTGCGGGTCGCTTGTGTCCGTTACAGAATCGATAAGCGATACGAGTGCTTGCACATTTGCTCTCGCAGATGCCGTTAACGTAACGGCATCTAAAAGCAAAGACTCAGCCGAGGCAGTGTCAACGCCTCTCTCCTTTAGTTTCTCGATGCGTGACTCTATGCGCTCAGTAAAATCATCGAAACGCCGGAGCGCGGCATTCAGGCGTGCGACCGCCGATCCGAGATGCGTACGTATAAGTAATTGCAGACGTTCTTTGAGGTCCGTGCGCGCATCTTTTTGCTGATCGCGCGCCTCTTCGCGCTTTTCGCGCATTTCATCCACGACAGTGCGGCGCTCCGCGCCGCTTGTTGCAGTTTTGAGGTCCGCGCTCATTTGCAAACGCGCGTCCATCATGCTTTTTCTCGTTGCCGCGAATTCTAAGCGCGTTTTGTTTTGGAGTTCCAGACGTTTTTCACGAAGAATCTGAAACGGCCCAAATTTTTCTTGCGGTGCGATCGTTTCCACTCGTACTTCCGCGCTTGCCTCGGCGCTTGCATCTATCTCTTGTGCTTGCACGGCGCTTGCGAGGATGGCAAAGAGAGCTAATGCCGCAAGCGGCACAAAGGCGGCTTTTAGTGCGTGTTGCATATGTTCGTTGCTAGTTGCCTCCTAATACTAATGGATAAAGCGGTTTGGATATGCGGTTATCCCCATTGCCCACAAGACGTGGAGTTTGGATAAATCTTACCCGCACACTTACTTTGCCATCGCCTCTTTATGATTTTCATTTGTTCCAAGTGCGATATGGGAACAATGGTCTCGAAGTCCGGAGCGGATTCAATTGCTATGGTAGAAATAATGGCAAAGTAAGTGTGCGGGCTTGCCCTTTTCCCCGCACTATTTTTTTCCAAACTTCTTCTTGTAGAGTTCCACGGATTTCTTCACCGCTTTCACCGCTTCGTCGCGGCCGAGGATGCCTTTTATCTCAACGACGGCCGGCTTGCCCTTTAATTGCTTGTATGTTTCGAAGAAATGCTGATACTCTTTAAGCGCATGTTGATTTAGGTCTTTCAAATCGCGCACGTTCTCCCAGCGCTTGTCGTCCACGGGAACGGCGATTATCTTGAAGTCTGAATCGCCGTCGTCCACCATATCTATCACGGCGACCGGCCGTACGTTGACAAGAATGCCGGGCGCGAGTGGAAATGTCGTCAGGACGATGACGTCGAGCGGATCCTTATCTTCCCAATACGTCTGCGGCGCGAAGCCGTAGTCAAATGGATAGGGAGCGGAAGAGTAATTTGCGCGGTCAAGCTTGATGAGGCCCGTTTCCTTGTCTATCTCGTACTTATTCGGGCTTCCTTTCGGTATTTCGATGATGGCGTTGAATTCTTCGGGAGCGCCGTCGCCAAGAGGAATGTCGTGCCATAAATTCATAGTGAATAGCTTCTAGGTAATGCGGAAAGTGTAGCAGATTGATGCGGGTGGTGAAAGAGGAGTATATAGCATGCAGTGGGCAATCACGCCCTGATGGAGGATGTAATGACGAAGGCAGAGCTTTGGAAAAACATCAGTTTTGCCGGCGACCTTGTTTATACACGCTCGCTATTCTTTCTTTTCCTCCTCTGATTCATCCGCACTGTTCGTCAAGGATGTAGCGTCGGCGGGAGCTTTGGCAGAATCGGATTCATGAGCAGGAGCAGAAGTTTCAACAGGAGCCATTTCTATATCGCCGCCCTCCGTTGCTTCTGCCAAGTTGCCGCCACCCATGGAACGGATATCTATTTTCCATCCTGTGAGCCGAGCCGCGAGCCGAACGTTTTGCCCGCCGCGACCTATGGCGAGCGATTGCTGGTCTTCAGAGACGGAAACAATCGCGCGATTCTCTTCCTCGTGCAACTCAATCTCTAGAACCTGTGCGGGCTTCAGAGCTTCCTTCACGTATTCGGCTGGACTTTCCGACCATTCAATGACGTCTATCTTCTCGCCGCCCAGTTCGGACGTGACGACCGCGACGCGTACGCCTCGCTGGCCGACTAAGGATCCAACCGGATCCACATGCTCGTCGTTCGAATGCACGGCAATCTTTGCGCGGCTGCCGGGCTCGCGCACGACTCCTTTAGCAACGACAACGCCGTTCGCCATCTCGGGCACCTCGGCCTCGAAGAGCTTGATGAGGAAGTTCGGATGCGAGCGGGTGAGCCGGATGAACGTGCCACGCACGCTCTCGTCCACGCGAAGGAGGAGCGCCCGCACGCGCTCGCCCTGGCGGTATCTCTCACCGGGTATCTGTTCGTCGTAGGGGAGAATGGCGGTCGCGCGGCCGAGATCCACATAAAGATTCCCGCGTTCGAAACGCTGGACGTGTCCTGTTACTATCTCACCTTCACGCTCGCCATATTCGGTAATAATGCTCGCACGCTCCGCTTCGCGAACCTTCTGCATGATGACCTGTTTTGCGGCTTGTGCGGCGATGCGGCCGAAGTCCTCTCGTGTTTCAAGTGGAAAGGAAATTTCCTCGTCCAAGATTGCGTCTTTCTTAATACGTTGTGCGTCTTCTATCATTATGTGTTGCTCTGGATTGAAACGTGAGCGATGGTCGTCCTCGCCTATCGGCTCCTCACTCTCGTTGCGCACCAAGGTTTTATCAACAACGATCTTCGCTTGCCGGAACTCAATGTCGCCTGTTAGCGGATTGAATGTCGCGCGGATTATTTGCCCGCGCTTGCCGTATTCGCGGCGATACGCTGCGGCAAGCGCGGTTTCAAGCGCCTCAAGAACGCTCTCGCGCGATATGCCGCGCTCTGTTTGAAGTTCTTCGAGCGCGCTGTTTAGATTTTTGAGGTCAAGCAGTGCCATATGGGGAATAGCTTTCAGGTTTCAGCTGTCAGCTTTCAGTTAATCCTTTTAAAAAAAGTGTCCCGCCAATGGCGGAACCAATGAAAGAAGTATAGTTCTAATTTTCTAAAAGTCAAATGGCGAGCTCGTAGAGAAGCCCGCCATTCGCGTCCATTATCGGACTGTCTTCAGCGGAACATTGCGTCGAAGAAGCCATCGGTGGGCAGATTCGGATTCCTCAGCGCCGTGACCTGGACGAAAGGGTCGCCTGACTTCGCAAGTTGGGCGAGACGATCCGGAGATGTCTGCAGACTCTCAGCTTCCGCCATCAACGACGTCTCTTGAGGGCCATCGAGCGCCCTCCGTACTTGTTTTCGGACCCTTTTGGTTGTCGGGAAAGCGTCCATCGGCGATCTCCTCTTGCTGCGAGAACTTTTTGTTCCCGCACATTGATAACACGGGGCATCTTGTGTGTACAGCGATGATATAATTGTACTGATATGTACATCCCCGATACACATTTAAGATCGTCCCTGCTGATGTGGATACGAGCCCATTGACACCAGAGTGGTAGCGGCTACAATAGCTACTATGGCTACTAAAACAATCACTGGCACGAGAGTGCCCGCAAAAGAAGCGAAGAACAGGTTCGGAGAATTGCTCGAAGCGGTGCAGCGCCACCCTATTATCATCACGAAGAACAATCGCCCTGTGGCGGAACTCCGGCGTTTTTCAGAGAAGACGCGTTTTGAAGAGATGGAAGACCAGATTTGGGGCGAGCGCGCGAATGAGGCAGCGAAAAAAGGATACCTCGGACCGAAAAAGAGCGAAGAGTTTTTAAATAAACTCCGTCAAAAACATGCTGTTTCTCGATCTCGGTAGTAGGGCACGGCGATTCGTAAACAAACTGCCACCGAAACAATTTGAGCAGGTGGATCGGAAGATTACAACGCTTCGCGAAACTCCATTTCCACAGGACGCCAAGCGGCTCAAGGGTATGGATTGGTATCGCGTCGACATCGGAGAGTATCGCATCATTTACAACGTGCGTGGAAACGTACTTGACGTGCCGATCATCGGCAAACGCAACGATGATGAAGTATACAAAAAGTTGAAGCGGATGGGGTAAGACGCATCCCGTAGATGATATAATTGTGTTGATATGTACATTTCTGATACCCATCTCAAGTCCTTTCTCTCCGACGCAGGGCTTGTGTCGGCAAAGACGTTCGACGAAGCGGAGCGTGAAGCGAAGAAAAGCAATGTTTCAGTCGGCGACATCCTGAAAGCGCACGACGCCATCGGCGAGGATGAACTACGCCGCACATATGCATACATCCTCGGCATTCCGTTCGTCTCGCTCATCGGCGCCGACATCAAGCATGAGACGCTCGCACTCATTCCCGAGCCAGTCGCGCGGCGCAACAACATCATCGCGTACAATCACAGCGGAAACGAACTTGAGGTGGCGATGCTCGACACCGACGACCTTGCGGCCATTGATTTCATAAAGAAAAAGACGCAGCACAAAATCCTCCCACGCCTCACGGACGCCGCGAGCATCAAATATGCGCTGAAGCAATATCAACAGGGGCTCAAAGATAACCTGGGCGATGTGATAGAGCGTGAGACGGCGGCTCTCGCGAAAGGCGGCGAGATAAAAGAAGAGGATTTGCATAAAATAGCGTCGGGAGTGTCGGCGGTGCGTATCGTAGATACTCTCCTGCGGCACGCCAACGCACAGGGCGCTTCCGATATTCACATTGAACCCTTGGAGACGACGCTTCTCATACGCTACCGCATTGACGGCATTCTCCACGATGCAATGGAATTGCCGAAGCATGCTGCTCTCGCAATAGTTGCGCGCGTCAAGGTTCTTGCCAATATGCGTCTTGATGAACATCGCCTGCCGCAAGACGGGCGTTTCGGTGCCGAGGAGGGCGGCGAGAAAATATCATTTCGCGTCTCTGTCCTGCCGACATACTTCGGCGAGAAGGTGGTAATGCGTCTTTTGCGCGATTCCATATCGGGCTTCACTTTAGAATCCATTGGTTTCCACAGCACTGCGCTGGAGCGCATGCACGAAGCGATGCGCGCGACGACGGGGATGATTCTTGCCTGCGGTCCCACGGGTGCGGGCAAATCGACGACCTTGTACACGATTCTCGATATTGTGAATACGCCGGACGTGAATATATCCACGATAGAAGACCCCATCGAGTATCAGATGCCGCGAGTAAACCAAACACAAGTGCGTCCCGAGATCGGTTTTACGTTCGCGAATGGGCTGCGATCTCTGGTGCGACAGGACCCCGACATCATCATGGTGGGCGAGATTCGTGACAAAGAGACTGCGTCTCTTGCCATAAACGCGGCTCTGACGGGACACCTCGTGCTCTCAACGCTCCACACCAACTCCGCAGCAGGCGCCATACCGCGTCTTCTCGATATGGGAATTGAGCCGTTCCTGCTCGTCTCCACTTTGCGAATCGCCATAGGCCAGCGGCTTGTGCGGAAGCTCTGCAAAGATCGCGAACAGCATGAACTCTCGCGCGACGAGCAGGCGCAACTGGGGAAAATCATGGATGCGGGAGCAATCCTCCGCGCTTTAAAGGAAGAAAAGGCCGTGCCGAATGACGCAACATGGAAAAATATCCCATTCTTCAAGCCAAAGAAGAGCGCGGAATGCCCGACGGGCTATTCAGGACGAATCGGCATCCACGAAGTGCTTCCGGTGAATGCGACGGTGAAGGAACTCATAATGAAGAACGCGACCGGCGATGACATAGAGAAGCAGGCAAAGAGTGAAGGTATGCTCACAATGGCGGAAGACGGTATCTTTAAGGCGGCGCAGGGTATTACGACGATAGAAGAAGTACTCCGTGTGATTACTGAGTAATTCACTCGGATGTATTCCGTATAGAGTAGCGCGTATAGGGTATGATACGAAGATTTACAGATCTTCTTGCATGAC
>Ga0209542_10010063_pt1 | contig 17160 bp, 31 predicted proteins | sample RifCSPhighO2_01_FD_184028 | JGI IMG/M metagenome (GOLD analysis project Ga0209542, IMG submission 184028) | Soil microbial communities from Rifle, Colorado - Rifle CSP2_plank highO2_0.1 (SPAdes) (version 2) | ecosystem: Environmental > Terrestrial > Deep subsurface > Rock core/Sediment ...
TTATTTTGAAGAAGTTGATAGAGATATATTAATAAAACTGTTAAGAAAAGAGATTAGTGATGAACAAACTATTATATTAATTAAAAAAATAACTGATAATAACGCGATTAGAGAGAGAGAGAGAGACGGGACGAATCTTTTACCCATGATAATGGGATGCCGTTAGGCAATTTAACCTCGCAATTTTTTGCGAATATATACCTTAATGAGCTAGACTATTTTGTTAAACATAAAATAAAAGCTAAGTATTATATTAGATATGTAGATGATTTTATTATTTTACATCAGTCTAAAGAACAACTTGAAGAATGGAAAATTAAGATTGATGAATTTTTGCAGAAAGAGTTAAAATTAAAATTACACCATAATAAATCTAAAATAACTAAATTATCTCAAGGAATAGATTTTGTAGGATTTAGAAATTTCTACCATTTTAAACTTTTAAGAAAAAGAAACATTAGAAATATGAAAATGAAAATAAAAATATTTAATGAAGGGCTAATCAGTAAAGATAAATTGGACAAAAGCTTTCAAGGCTGGCAGGCTTATGCAAAATGGGCAGATAGTTATAAATTTAAGAAATAAGATTATTAAAGAAGTGAATAGTTAAGAAAAGTTGTTGATAACATAACCTTTAATTTAAACAAAATTAATAAAAGAAATCCTTGCTCTTAAAAGGAGAGTTCATAAAGAGAATCTTGGCGTAGAAAGGAAGATTCATAAAAGAAACCATTGGTGTCTTTTATTACTTAATGAATTTTCTAAGTGCAGGAGACATGTCCATTGAGTGTTGTTGAGCTATTTGTTGATAGTACTGATACATAATCATAATTACTAGTAAGAATGATGTTCCTTGTATTAGTGTCCCTGCAAGATCTGATACTGCTGCTAGTAGCCCTATTGCAATTCCACCCATTATAGTTAAAGGCAAAATATATCTTTCTAAAACACTTTCAAGTATTCTTTCATCCTTCCTAAATCCAGGTATTGTTAGCCCTGATTTCATAATATTTTTTGCCTGAGTTTGTGCATCCATACCACTTGTTTTTACCCAAAAAAATGCAAACAAAACACTAAACACTACATAAAACAAAATATGAAATATTGATTGCCAAATCATCATTAGTGTGAAACTTTTAGTTATTATTGCCTGTAAAAGATTACTTGAATTTATCCATAGTGAAAAACCAGAAACAGGAACTCCTCCCTGGAATCCCCCTAAAAATGTTGCATGACCTAACCAGTTTTCTAAAAGTCCTGCTGCTAGCTGAATATTTGCAGCTAAAGCAGAAACTAAAATAACTGGCATAACTGATGTATAAAAAAATGCAAGAGGCCATTTAATAGCATATCCTCTTAATCTATCAAAAGATAAAGGAATTTCAACTTTTAATGATTGTGCCCAAACAATTATTAAAAATACAACTATTGTTGAAATAATTGTAGATGCTGCAATTGTTGCCCCAATTGTATTTCCATTTATTATAGAGTTAACTAGTACTAATAGCTGTCCACTAGAGGCTAAATTTCCTTCAGGTCCTATAAACTGGAACAAACTAGTAAACAATCTCCATGAAACTCCTGCTGCAATAAACAATGAAACTCCTGAACCAAAGCCCCATTTATTTGAAACTTCATCCATTAACATTATTGCAATTCCTCCTAAAACTAGCTGAATTATTACTACCCAAGCATACCCAGGTGTAGCTTCTAACCCTTTCATAAGAACAAAAACACATGCTTCAAATATTACAAAAAATATAACCATTAATTTTTGAATACCCTGAAAATATTTTTTCCCTTCTGCAGTCGAAGTATCAATATTAATGATTTTACTTCCAACTAACAACTGTAAAATAATAGAAGCTGTTACAATTGGTCCTATACCTAAAGAAATAACACTACCAAAATCAGTTCCAAGCAAAACTGCTAAATTCTCAAATCTTGATAAAGCATTACCTGATAATCCATATAATGGAATATTTGCTAAAATAAAAAAAGCTCCTAGAATAATTAAAGTCCATTTTGCCTTTACCTTGAAGTCAAGTTTTTTTTCAACAGGTGGTTGAACTTCAGGAAGATTTTTTATTAGTTGTTTGATTACCATTCTTTAGTATTACCTCTCCCCCAGCCTTTTTTATTTTATTAATGGCTGATTTTGATGCACTAAGTGCGCTAACTTTTATACTTACAGCTATCTCTCCATTACCTAAAATTTTATAATTATTTAAATCAACCTCTTTTTTACCATTTGCCATTTTTTCTATTTCTGAAACATTAATAATTTCATAATTTTTTGGTTTAGGTCTTAATCCATGTCCACCAAAATAATTCATTCCTTTCTTTATTATCAAAGTTTTTTTCTGATCAGCTCTTTTTCCAGTACCAGCCATTCCTTTCCCACCTCTTTGACCGCTACCTCTACCTTTTTTCATAAATCCTCTTCCATGAGTATGACTCCCCCTCATTCTACTAACTTTTTTTCTTTTTTTATACAGCATTTTTTAATTTCTCCTTATTTTGTTTTGATTTTATTCTTTCCAATAAGTATTCTTTTTCTTCTTTGCTGAATTCGTAATCTACTCTTTCAATATCAATTCCTACAGGGTAAGCTGGATCATCTTCTCCATCACACCAATATGTCATTCTTAAACTCCTATTATTTCTATTACAATAGACTTCTAGTTCTCCTTCTTTGTTTTGTCTTACAAAAGTATGCCCTTCAGGTCTTTCTATTCTTGAAAACCATTCAGTTTCAACAGGGTTTAAGCCAATATATAAGCCATCAAATGATTCATGATTACTAAACATACCATGAAATTTTTGTGCATGTAAATAATAAACATTTCCATGAACTGGTTTTATTCTGCCATTATTATTCATCTTCATAATCCCCCAAATCTTCATCAAATTCCTCTTCTTCATAAACCATGTCTTTTTCTCTTTCTTCAACTATCTCTTCTGGAAGTTGTACAAAACTATCTATTCGACCACATTTTTTACATTCTTCAGGAGATTTTTCTCCATAGATTGTTTTTCCACATTCACATTCCCACACAAATCTAGATTTAGCTACCATTATAATCCAGCCTCCCTTAAAAGCGTGTCATAATCGTCAAACTCATTATCTATTCTTGCAAAGTAATTAATAATTCTGCTTGGTTTTAAATATTTTAAAGTATTACAGACTGGAGCATTATATTTTTTCATAGATATAACCATATCTATGAAATTATTATTAAGTTTTTCTCTTGATAAGGTTTCTAATTCATCACCTTGTACTTTTATAACTAACTCTTCTACCCCTTGATTTTCTATTATACACCCTTCATTTACTTTAGATATTTTAAAGTCTTTATTTACTGCATATTTAGTTCTTGTAGTATTCATAACATCCTCAAAATTAGTTTATTTATTTCTTTATTCTCCCCTAAAACTCCCTTTGGAAAATGCTGTTTAGTGTTTATTCCACCTCTTGGAGGATGTAACCTAAAAAATGGTTTTATGCCAGATCCATCAAGAGTTTTATTTTCATTTAAATATTTAATAACTTTTTCAACATTTATTTTTTCTTTTTTATCTTCTGATTGTCCTCTTTTATTTATTAGTTCTTTTAAAGTATTTTCATCTATTTTCTCATAAGAAATAAAATTTCTTACTTTTTTTAACATTCCAATTGTTTCTTTAGTTTCAGAGACGATAACACATGAGTATTTTCTTCTTAATCTAAGTCTGTATAAAGTTTCCTCTACAGGCTTGTTTATATTTACCATTCCAGATATTCTTATAACTACTATCATGCTAATTTCTTCAAAGCCTCCATTACTGCTTTACCATAATTCATTGTAGTTCTTTTGTGACCAAATGATTTACTGTATATATCTTGTATTCCTGCTAATTTCAGTATTTTTTTTCCTTCATTACCAATAACAAGACCAGTTCCTTGTGGAGCAGGTATAAGTGTAATGCTTACACTTCCACATTTTCCTTCAACCTTTAATGGAATACTATGCAATTCATGTGAAGATCCTTCAAAGCTACCACTTCCTCTTTTTATTTTTATTAAGTTTAGCTTAGCTTTTCTAAGTGCTTTTTCTCTTGCTGGAAGTGTCTCCTTAGATTTTCCAAAACCTACTCCAACATGACCATTTTTGTCGCCAACCACTACAAATGCTGAAAATGTTATTACATTACCCTCTTTAGTTTTTTTCTGAGATTGTCTCCAAGCTCTTCTTTTACCACCACCAAATTTTCCTTTAGACTGGCCTACAAAGAGTAAGTCATGATCAACACTTAATAAATAATCAACAATTTCTGGTTCAAGTATTTTCATTTTATTATCAAGCACTTCATCAATATTTTTTATTTTACCTCCTTTAACCATTTTTCCAAGCTTTGTTTGAGGAACCCATGAGTCTAAGTTTTCATGTCCTCTTGCTTTTTTTTCTACTACTTCTTTCTCTACTATTTCTTCTGCTATCTCTACTAATTCATCCATTTTTTCTCTTTCTTCAGATTTTTTTATTATTTTTTCACTCATTTTATATTACCCTTTACTTTTTTCACCATTTCCGAAAAGTCTTTCTTCGTATTTTTACCACTTATCCTATCTTCACTTGGAAATATTTTCTCATTGTGTGGAATATTAATTCCTGCATCAATAATACCCTTTACTAAAGCATATATTCTTGACCCATGAATATTTCTCTGTAAACCAGTGTCTATAATACTCTCATTATCTTTATACTTTTCAAGTATTTTTTTACCTAATATATATCCAGTTAGATAAGATGCAGGTATTGATTTTAATGATCCTATAGATTCTTTAGGCCAACCATATTTAACAAGTTCTTTTGAGGTTACACCTATTAATATTGTGTCTTTTGCATTCTTACTCTGCACATACTGGGCAATTAAGTATTTGTTTGTCTTTCTTATTACAATTCTTGGTTTATCTTGTTTAAGCAAACCCATTCTTAATTTGTAGTCTGTTTTATTCTCATTTCTTCTTTTTCTTACTGTTCTCATTTTATTGCAAACTCTCCATTAGGTGCCTTTTACTTTTGTAAATTCTATTTCTTATTTGTTTCCTTAAATCAATATGTTTTTCTTTTGTTATTTTTTCCTGATCTTTTAAACTTTTAATATATCTTCTTAATTTTCTTGTAATTTTTACATATTCTTGTTTTCTACTATTTACTTTAAGCTTTATTTTTCCTGCCCTTCTTCTTTGTTTCCTTTTTACATTTTTCTTTCTGCCTTTAGGCTCTTTTATTTTAATTGCTCCGCCTTTAACAAGGTCTTTGATATCTTGCCTTGTAATAGCTTCTTTAATCTCTTCTAATCTATTAATATTAAATTCTACTCTTCCCATTCCAACTCCAAGAGTTTTTGCAGCCAATTTTTTCTTATTTAATAGGTTCATTTTTTTACCTCAGTCTTAATCCCTTGTTTCATCCTAGAAATAAATTTCTTTGGATCAAAATTTATAAATTCAATATTTTTGTCTTGACATATTTTTGAAATCATTATTTTTTTCTTTATTCCAAGTTTACCTAATTGTAAAGTTTTACCCTTTACATCTTTTAGATCGTTGATATTTCTAATTATTTTAAGCTCTTTCCCATTTACTTTACCTCTATTAGCTTTGTTTTGTTTATATCCTACTTTAACAACTAAAGGATGACCTTTAGTTTTAAGTCTCATTTTATTATCTCTACCTCTAGGTCTTCTCCACTTCTGGTTTTTCTTGCTTTTTTTGCCTAGTTTGATGTATTCATTAGTATTTCTTCTTAGGAATCTTTTATTTGGCATTATATTTCCCTCCCAGGTTTTTCAGTAATATATATCCCATCTTGGAATTTTCTTCTATCTCTATTTTTTATTTGAGTTGCTTTTTCAATATTAGCTGCAGTCTGGCCAGCTGTTTCTTTATTATGGGACTTAATTGTTATTATATTCCCTTTAATTGAAACATCTGCTTCAGGAAGTAGCTTTGCCACCCTATTTTTTCTCTCTCCTAAGAAGTTTTTTACTATGAGTTTATGGTTAGAATTATCTAACTCAATACTAACTGGAAAATGTGAATATGCCACTTCAAGTTTATACTCAAAATCATTAACCAAACCATTAATCATATTATTTATATGAGCTTTAGTAGTATACATTATTTTACTTTCACTTCTTGTAGCTTTTTTAGAATGTAAAATTATTTTATTACCTTCAACTTTAACGGTAAAATTTTGTAAGCCGATTTTTCTAATTATAGTTTTATCCCCAGCCTTTGCTATTATTTTATTACCCTCTAATTTAAATTCGATTCCTTCAGGGATTTCTATTGCTTCTTTAATTTCTTCTTTCATTTTAGTAAAAATAAGCTAATAAACTTCCCCCAATTTTTTCTTCTAGAGCTTTGTTATGTGTAATAACTCCTTTATTAGTTGAAATAATTATAATTCCTAAACCAATTCCTGGTAAATATCTCCTCATATATTTATTTATAGAATATGAATCAACATTAAATCTCGGTTTTATCGCTTTACATTCTATTATTTTTCCTATAGCTATCGATAATTTATTCCCAGAAATATCATAATTTTCTATATATCCTTCTTCCTTAGCTAAATTTAATACTTCCATAAGTAGTTTAGAATGTTTAGTCATGACTACTTCTTTCTTTCCAGCTTTTTTCGCATTCATTATCTGGTTCAATGTGTCTGATATTATATCTTGGCTCATTTTGTTTTTATGTTTGAAAACCTTTTATAAAGGTTTATTTATGAATATTTTTTAAATCCAATCTCTTCTGCTACTTCTCTAAAGCATTGTCTGCAAAAGTTTAATCCATACTGGCTAACTCTTGCCCCATAACGGCCACAACGCTCACATTTTTGGGCAGCAATACCAAATTTTCTATCTTTAGGTTTATTATGCTTCATGAATTTTCTAGCAACAGCTGGTTTATTCTTTAATTGATTCATTAATTTTTTCCAATCACTTGCTGTCATTCTACTCTCACATTAAAATTTTCTTTCATATATTTAATTATTTCATCCTGAGTTACATGATGTCTTTCAGGTAATCTTCCACGTTTTACCTTTTTAATACTAACTCTTTTTCCTTTTCTTGAAAAAACTAGAACTACATTAAATCCTATCATTCCAATTTCCCTATCATATTCTTCACCAGGGATTTCTATGTACTCTTTTATTCCAAATCCAAATTGATTCTTTGCAATTTGTTTTTTCTTCATTTTATTATCAACAGATGCAAGCAACCTTTTAAGCAGATTTTTAGCTTTTTCTCCTCTAAGTGTTACCATACAACCAACTTCCATCTCAGGTCTTATCCCAAATCCTGGTATTCTTTTTGAAGTTAGTCTTCTTGAAGGTTTTTCTTTAGATATTTTTTCTAATAATTTGTATCCTTTCTCAAGTTCATCTTTCACACCTCCAAAAGATAAAACTAACTTTTCCATTTCAACTTCTTGCATTTTATTCGGCATTTTGGAAACCTTTTTCAAACCAGAAGAATCAAAAGATTCTTTGTGCACCAAGTTCTTGCGAACCTTAGTGGGTTCATTTTCCATATGTTTATTTTGTACCATTTTATTCAATTATCATTATCTCATTTTTACCTATTTCAAATTTAGATTCTTTAGATTTGATCAAAATTTTCTCTCCAACAGACTCTATAACACCCTTTTCCCCTCTATGTTTACCACCTATAATCATAACTTTAGATTTTTCAGATATAGGTAGAATTTTAACTAATTTCTTTTCTTTAAAATTAATAATAGCTGAGTCTCCAACAGATATTTTTTCTTTAGATAGTATATTTCTACCATCACCGAAGTTTAACTGTGTTACCCCCTTTTTTAGAATTTTCTTATTACTTAGTTTAGATATTTTGGAGTGAGATTCCTTTTCATTTATTTCATCAAAACTAACTTTTCCAGTATCTGAGAAATTAAATTTGTAATATTTATTTAATGAAGGTATGCCTATAGAGTCAAATACTACTAATGTTCTACTTTCATCTCTTAATTTTTCATCATTAACTAAGATTTTTCCTTCTCTCAGAATTTTTACAAGTTCTTTCCTTGTTTTTACAATTTTAAGAACATCTCTTAATATTACAAGTAATGGTATACCATTATTTTTTGAATGACTTGGTACAACTAAATATTTTGTACCTTTTCTAGATATTGGCCACATTTTATTTGTATTTGGTCTTTTCAAGTGCATTTTATTTTTTCTCCTCCACTTTAGTCTTTACTTCTTTGTTTTTTTTATTCATTCTTTTTAATCTTTTTTTATCTTCTGAACCAATACTTATTATTTGTAAGTTTGATGGGTGAAAATAAACATTAATTTTAGTACCATCTTTTTTCTTATTTTGTATCCCTTCTATTGTTACTCTCGTCCTTTTTAAACTAACATTATTAATTTTCCCATTTTTCCCATTGAATTTACCTCTAAGTATCTTAACCTCATCACCCTTCCTCAAAGTTAAACTCCTGATTCCATAAGTTTTTCTTAAACCTTTAGCTAAATTACTTGAAACAAATTTATTTTTTGTATGCAATGGAGCATTAGCTAAATATTTTCTTTGTTTTCTTCTCTGTTTACTTGATTTCCAATGTTGTGAAAATTTTTTATTCATTTTAAACAACTATCCTCGCAATTTTAGCTACACTAACCCATCTTTCTAATACTTCACGGGCTATTGGACCTTTAATTTGAGTTCCCTTAGGGTTTCCCTTTTCATCTTTTAATAATGCAACAGCATTATCACTAAAGGCAATCCTTTCCCCATTTTTTCTCCTCCATGGTTTTCTCATTCTAACTACAACAGCATCAAAAACTTCACCTTTCATCTCCGGTTTTCCTTTTCTAACAGAAACTTTGACCCAGTCAGATATTTTTGCATATTGCTGCCTTTTTTTAACTGTTTTTCCTCTTTTAACAGAAACTATTCTTACTATTCTTGCTCCACTATTATCAGCAGCTACTACTTCACTTCCAATATTTAATCCTCTTGTTGCTCTTGCACTTATTGCTTTCATTTTGTTTCCTCCTTAAATTTTTCCATTATCTTCATTTTAACATCAACATCCCTTATCTTTTTTACAACAAGATGGTGAATAATTTTACTTAAAGGTCTGCATTCAGCAACTTGTATGTAATCTCCAAGGTTTATTTGATTTTTCATACTTTCTGGAAGATAAGCATGGACTTTAGTTTGATACTTCGCATACCTTTCATATTTTCTAATATATCTTATTCTTTCTAGTTGAATAGTAACTCTTTTGTCGAACTTTCTTATTACATAACCCTCAAATTTTCTTCCTCTAGTTCCAACTACTCTGTTTCTTACTTTCAAGTCTATCTTCTTGTTTTTCTTTTCCATTTTGTTTTTGGGTTTTTAGTTGCTAATTGAACTTTCTGAAAATCCAAGTCTTGCAAGGATTGGTTTGATTTTTCTTCTATGATCTCCTTGCAACTCTATTGAGTCGTCTCTTACTGTCCCTCCACAACCAAGTTCTTCTTTAAGCTCCTTGGCTATTTTCTTGAGGTCAGTTCCTTTGTCAAACCCTGACACAATTGTAACATACTTACCAAATTTTTTTTTGGCTGTTGTTACTTGGATTCTCTGTTCGCCTCGTGAGAGATCTTCCCACGCTATAGCCTCAACTGGCAACCCTGTTTTTGGATCTATCTCCATTGTTTTGTTTGTTGAGCATTTTCAAATTTGCCAAAGTTTTTTTTAATTCTTTTATCTTTACTTTTCCACCTTTACTAGCAGTTACCCTTGCTTTTACCATTTCCATTTCCATTTCATTTATTTTTTTTATAATATCATTTTTGCCAAGTTTTGACAGTTCTTTAAACCTTTTCATTTACACTCCTCCTTGTTATTGAGATTTGATCATGTATTTTTGCATCAGGATGTAATATACTTACACTAATTCCTATAGCTCCTGTTTTTGTGCTTGCAATAGCTTCTGCTTTATCAACAACCTTTGAACTATCCCCTACTTTTTTCAAATAACCTTTCTTAAATCTCCAAGTTCTTGCTCTTGCACTTGGCAATTTCCCAGCTAATTTAATTTCAACTCCCTTAGCTCCAGCATCAACTATCTGTTTTAACATTCTATATGCAACAATTTTAAATTTAAGAGAACCCTTATTTTCAATACTAAGAGCAATTTCATCTGCAACTCCTTGAGCGTCTAAGTATGGATTTGTTATTTCTCCAATTTCAATATGTGGATTTTCAAACTTAAATTTCTTTTTAAGAACCTCTGTAAGTTGAGTTATTTTTTCACCACCTCTACCAATAATTAATCCAGGTCGACTAGTCATAATAACAATTTTTTCCCCAACAGGAGTATATTCAATATTAACTTTACTCACTTTTCCCTTCCCCAAATATTCTTTTACAAATTCTCTTATCTCAAATTCATCTTTCTTAAACCTAACAAACTTATGTTCTTCCATTATTTCCTTCTCCTTATTTTGGAACCTTTTTCTAAAAGGTTCATTTCTTTAGCTTTTATTGTAATATGTGTCCTCTTGAATTTCATTGATCCAAATCTATGTAGTTGATTAGGGGCTTTATTTGGAATAGTTTCATAGATTATTGTTTTGTCAACATCCATACCATGCATATTACTATTTGAACTTAAAGTCTTTAATAACCTTATAAACTCTTTAGAAGAATTAATTGGATATTTTCCAGACATGATTTTTCCTTTTCTATGAGCTATTTCACCAGACATAGGAACAGCTTTTTTCTTTAATAAAACCTGATTTAAATCTTTAATCGCATCTTCAATTTTCTTATTTCTTATAAATTTACCAATTGCTTTACTTTGTTTTAAAGATATCCTTAAACTTCTTCCATAAACACTTGATTCTGTTCTTTTTGGAGCTTTACCCTGAATTTTTTTTACTTCCTTTTTCTCCTCAACTTTTTCTCCTTTATTTTCTTCATCTTTGGAAACCTTTTCTAAAGGTTTATCTTCTTCTTTCTTAACTGGAGCCTCAGCTATTTTTCTATTTTCACGTATAATATTTGTTTTCTGTATTTTTGACTGATTTAATTGTTCATCTGCCATTTATTTTACACTCCTTGAAGCACTTGATTTAGTTGCCCCTATACCTGCAGCTCCATGTTTAACCATTGTCCTTGTTAATGCAAATTCTCCTAATCTGTGCCCAAGCATCTCAGTTATAACATCAATTTTAAGGAATGTTTTTCCATTATGTACTCCTATACTTGAACCTACCATTTCTGGAACAATGACTAATTCTCTATCATGTGTTTTTATCGGTTTCTTTTTATCATTTCTTTTTCTGCATTTAGTAAGGAATTTTTCCATACTATCACTATTTCTTAAAACTGTTCTTCTTTCCCTAGATGGAAGAAGTTTTGCAAATTCTCTTATCTCCATTTTCTTAAGTTCTTCAAGAGTTTTACCTCTATACAAAAATTCTTTTTTTCTCTGAATTTCAACGTTTTCTTCTACCATTTTATTTTCCTTTCCTCTTTCCAGTTCTTCTTGCCCTTATAGAACCAACCTTAGCTCCTGGAGGCGCATTTCTTTTCGGAATTTTTCCAAGGTTTCCATGGGTTAAATTCTTTCCTCTTCCGGATCCAAATGGATGGTCTATAGCATTCATTTTTACTGCAGAAGTTCTTGGCCATAATTTACTTTTTGTTTTTTTAATATAAAACATTCTTCCTGCCTTCATAACAGGTTTATCTATTCTTCCACTTCCAGCAATTATACCTATGCTAGCTCTACAATCACCACTAAAATCTTTTTCTTTTTTTGAAGGTAATAGTAAAGTTACTTTATCTTTAGTTTTTTTCACAATTGTTGCAAAAGAACCTGCTGTTCTAATTAATTTCCCACCATCACCAGGATTTATTTCAATATTATAAACTTCTGTTTTAGTAGGAACATCTTTTAATTTTACAATACTTCCAACCCCATTTTCTTTTCCAATAGAAACTTTTTGACCTTCATACATTCCTTCTGCAGATGGATTAAAGAATATCTCATTATTTATTCTTATTTTTAACAATGGTGCTGAATGCCCACCAGAATGAACAAACTTTAATACTTCTCCTTCCCCATTAAGCATTGGATATTGTATTTTATGAAGAAAAGCTTTCTTTCTAACTCTATATCTTGGACCTCCATGCCCTCTTGCCTGACTAATTATTCGTTTACCCATTTTTCTTTATATCATTCCTAATTTAGTTGCAACATCTATTGCAAGATTTTTTTTGTTCAATTTAACATAAGCTATTTTTTTTGTTCCTCTATTAGAAGTATTTACTTTTTCAACTTTAACATTAAACATTTTTTCTACAGACTCTTTTATCTCTTTTTTATTTTTTCTACTATCAACTTCAAATAATATTATGTTTTCAGCTTCTATAAGTCTTATTGCTTTTTCTGTAGTTATTGGTTTCTTAATCATCTTTTCATCACTCCGTTAGAATTTTTTTCTAAGTTTTCAATATCTTTTATTGCTTTTTCTGTATAAACAGTTATTCTACCAATAGGGTACAAATCACTCACTATTAATTCTTTCACTTTTACATTATCTACCATATTAGTTTTTATTTTTTCATCATTACCTGTTATAATAATAATCCCTTTAGAAGTCTTTGATTTTCTATTTCTAAGTTTTCCTCTTCCCGAACGTGAATTTTTTTCTTTTAATATTTTTAATTTTCCTAATATTTTATCTAAAGAATTCATCAATTCTTTTGTTTTTAATTCTGATATTTTTGATTCTACAATTATTGGAAGTTCAACACCCTTAATTTCATCAATTCTATAATATCTTTCAACTATTTTTTCTGGATAAACTGTTGATGCTATTGCAGAATGCAAAGCAAATTTTCTTTCTTTCTTATTAATCCTTTTAATTTTTACTGTTCCTTCAGGTTTAGGACCATGAGCTCTTCTACCACCTCTTGTTCCAGATATCTCTGCACCTATCCAATAAAATTGTGTACCTCTACGCCACATAATTTTTCTCGGAATTCTAGACATTCCCCTCCCATAACCTGATTTCCATTTATGCCTTATATGTCTTATTATTCCAGATGCAGAATGTTGTCTTCCTGCTTTATAAGAAGGACCATAAGGATGAGTTATTTGTTCAGACTCAAAAGTTTTTTTCATAATATCTTCTCTTATCTTAGTTGAAAATATTTTAGGTAATTCTATTTCTTTTAATTTTTTACCATCTATTGATAGTATTTGTGATTTCATCTTAATTCAATAAATTCATAATTTTTTTTAGATTGTTTTTTAGTTGATCTTAAAGGATGAGTTATAACAAGCTGTCTTTTTGCCGGCCCTTGTACACTTCCTGTGATTAATATATAATCTCCATTTATATTACCAAAATGTCTGAAACCACCTGGAGGATTAATATTATTTTCAGAAGTGTTACCCACAAAAATAACTTTATTATTATATTGAATTCTAGTAAAGAAACCCATTTGTCCTGCCATAGGAACTCTGAATGTAACTCTTGCTGGATGCCAAGGCCCAATTGAACCTATCTTTCTCACTCCTTTCTCAGCCTTATGTTGTCTTAAACCTGCTCCAAATCTCTTAATAGGTCCCTGCAATCCTTTACCCTTTGTAACAGCTTTAATATCTATTAAACCGCTTTGTTGGATAAAATCTGAGACACTTATAGTTTTATCAAGATGTTCTTTTACAAAGTTAATTTTATCATCTAAACTACCGCCAAGGTTTATTTCTATTAAATCAGGAGTTTTTTTCATAAAATTCTTTAAGTCAGTATAAGCCACAATTCTCACATTATCATAATCTTTGTAATCATCAATTTTTTTTGTTATGTTCTTTGGCATTTTTATTTTCCTTATAAGCTCTTTATTCAAGTTCTTATTAAGCACATCTCCAATAACCTGGCCGTTTTTATAAAATCTCACAGAAAGTATTTTTAATTTAGGACATTCAACAATTGTAATCGGTATTGTCACTCTTTTATTTTTAGTCATAGAATCAGAAGTGTTATCTTTGACATAAGCACTAGCCATGCCAACTTTATAACCAATAAAACCTAATATTGGTTTGTCAGAATTTTTTGAAGAAACAATTTTCCAGTTGACACTAGGAATCAGTTTTTGGGCTCTTTTACGAGGCCAAAACTGCAAACTTCCTCTTCTCGGTCTTGATAGTTTTGCCATAGTCTACTTTTTTGCGGAGTATTACCATTTTAGGCTTCTTACGGATTAATTAATCCAAAAAAAGCGTATTTATAAAGCTATTGTTTTTATTTTATGCCGAGAATTCAACACTCTTTTCAATATTTTTACCATCTATAACCATTCTTCTTTTTATTTTACCTAATCTTACTGTATTTTCTCTCATTTTCAAAGGATCTGGTTCATTTTTAGGTATTTCCAATCCAGTAATTTCAAAATCATGGGAAATTTCTAATTTTTTAAAATCTGGAATATCAAAAATTAAATTTCTTACTAAGCTTTCATTATTCGTTTTTAATTTACAGAAATCAACCTTTGGCTGCTCACCTGATTTAGTGCTTGGTTTAGCTGATTTTGGAGATTTAGGTTTTATTTTTAATTCTGTTTCATCAAAACTAAAAGAAAGGCCTATAAATGAAGTAGGAAATTTATCACAAATACCTATTATCTCTTTTTTATTCATTTCAGAATCAATAATATATTGTTTAACACCCATAAATTGTTTTTTATTTTTAAAATTTAATTCATTAGTAAGGTCTCTTGTAGAAACTACTATTCCAGTAACATTTACTTTTTGGTTTTCATTGATTAGTTCAGCTACATTTCTAACAAGCTCATTTGCATACTCTGAACTTGTATTTATAGAATAACCTTTGTTAGATTTTGAAGCTTTGATCAAAGCCTTGTTTTTATAAAATCCTTTGCTAAACTTTTGAAATTGAAGATGAACAAAATTATCACTTTTTTCATTAAATATTTTTTTTATGAATGAGTCCATTATATTAAACTTGAAGATTAGCTTATAAATTTTTTCATTAATGAATTTAACAAAGAATCTATGGCAGAAAATGTTTATATATTATAAAATATATGTTATTATATGCCACTTAATGAAGAGTCAATTAAACAGCTTATTGCAATTGCCTTTATAGTAATGTTAATTGTTTTTACTTTTTTAATAATAAAACCAATATTTTTTGCCATAATTCTCGGATTAATTTTAGCTTATATTTTTAACCCAATAGATAAAAGATTAATTAAAGTAGTTAAAAGCGGAACAGTTTCAGCTTGTATAACTTCTCTTATTGTTGTCGCACTATTAAGTTTGTTTATTTGGTTTGTTGTACCTATATTAATTACTCAGATATTTAATACTTATAATTTAGTTATAGGCTTAGATATAACCAGTGTTTTGAAAGGAATTTTCCCAATTTTATTTGCTTCCGATCAAATAACCGCAAATTTTGCAGGGGCTTATAGTACATTTATTTCAACGACAACCCAAACAGTTTTACAGAAGTTCACTTCTTTTGTAGTTGATTTACCATCACTATTATTAAAACTTGCAGTTGTTGCGCTAGTTTTCTTTTATGGATTACGTGATGGTGGTAAATTAATAAAAGTTTTAGAAGATACTTTACCATTTAATAAAAGTTTAACAACAAGATTCATAAAAAAGTCAAAAGAGGTTACTTTCTCAGTTGTTTATGGTAGAATTATTATAGGAATTATGACAGGATTGTTATCTGGAATAAGTTTTTATATAGCAGGAGTTCCAAATTCAACACTTCTAACTTTTATAGCAATCCTTGCAGGAGTAATTCCCATTGTAGGTCCATGGATTGTCTGGATTCCAGTTGTTGCAGGATTATTTATATCAGGGCAAACTTGGCCAGCTGTTTTACTCCTTTTGTATAATGGACTTTTTGTTTCATTTTTTGATAATATAACCCACCCATTATTTGTCTCAAGGCAATCAAAACTTCCCACTTCATTTACGCTTCTAGGTATGATTGGCGGATTACTTGTATTCGGAATATTTGGAGTTATTGTTGGTCCATTAATTGTTGCATATCTTGTAACTTTATTTGAAATTTATTTAGAATATAATGCTTCAAGACAAAAGAAAGAATAGTTAAACAACAACTTTCATTTTTTGATCAGGAAAATTTCCAACAGCAATGTTTTCAAGTCTTGTAACATACTCAGCTTGTTCTTTTAATATTGCACAAATAACATTCAATCCAGGATAAGTTTCTATAAGACCATTTTCATCAATAGGATAATGATACCCTTTATTTTCAGGTTTTATAGGATCTTCTCTAAATAAACCTCCTTCTTTTTTATAAGCCCTTACTAATTCTGGGTCAGAAGAAGAACCTCTTCTATCAACAAGCATAGGTCTATTTTTTTCTATACTAAGTTGACCTTGACAAAGCATTAAATTGTCTATTGTTCTAAATTGATCTCCGTAATATTTAAGTCCAAGATCATAATTGATTTTTACTCTTTTACCTTTTTCAACATCATCAGAACTCATTGTAATTTCAATTTCTACTTGATCTAAGCTTTTGATAGGAGTATAAGCTTGTCCATATATCATAAAATCATTATGTATTTATTATTTTTAAACATTTATGTAAAAATTTATACTAAAATAATACGCCGACAGATTGGTTGCAGGATCAAAAACTCGCAGGTGGTTTTTAACGCCGACACCCGGAATCGAACCGGGGGGCCCCGAAGGGCTCTGGTCTCAAGCCAGATGCAATACCACTATGCGATGTCGGCTTAATTATTAGATAGAATTATTATTTTTAAACATTGAGATTTTTTAGCATATAGTTAAATCTCATGGCTTAAAGATTTTAAATAGAATTATTTAGGAATTTTTAAAGCTCCCGTAAGAAATCCTATTGCTTTAGCTGAAGGATGAATTACGGCAGTTATTTATTTCTTGAATGATTATAAACAATGAGCTTGGCGTAGCTCATTGAAAACTCAATGTTAGCTATAGCTATGCTTCTAAGTAAATAAATTTATCGGAGGATAAAATGTACAAGCATTATGCAACATCAGTAGGAAACAATCTAAAACATATACAATTAACAA
>Ga0209542_10010064_pt1 | contig 17160 bp, 20 predicted proteins | sample RifCSPhighO2_01_FD_184028 | JGI IMG/M metagenome (GOLD analysis project Ga0209542, IMG submission 184028) | Soil microbial communities from Rifle, Colorado - Rifle CSP2_plank highO2_0.1 (SPAdes) (version 2) | ecosystem: Environmental > Terrestrial > Deep subsurface > Rock core/Sediment ...
TATAATTTACTGTTTTCAATGGGGCTACTGTCTAGCTCCATTGGATTAATTTTCTTAGAAATAAATATGTAACGCTCCAGCCTAAAGGCTGGAGATATCTGGATAATTATAAATTATAAAGAAGCATCAATACAGTAGTGCTCGATTTTAGACGAGATTGCTTATATAAAATACTTCTTTTTTCTCAAGAGAATATAATGTTTTGAAACCCTAGAAGAGCAGTTTTCGACAAAAATCTGTTGACACTTGCTCTTCTGGGGAAAAAGAGGTGATACTATATACAGCAAGAACTAGTATTTAAACCTTTCGGTAATGTTGTAACTTGATAATGACAGCAAGATAACATATATATTCAAACAATCATAAAAAAATCATACTAATAACAAACATTATAAGGGAGAGCTCACTTACAAAACAAATGGGGTTTGAAGAATTTCTTCCAAAAATTGAAGAGGGAGAGCCTGAACACATAAAACAACCAGTCGAAAAAATCACGCAAAGCCATGTCTACGACGTTATTACAAGTCGAAAACCAGATTGGCAGACAATAATCTATGAACTCATAAACTCTGAGCAACTAGACCCCTGGGATATAGATATTATCACCCTCACCAATAAATATTTTGAAAAAATACTCGCCCTCGAACAAGACCCTGATTTCTACTCATCAAGTAAAGTTATTCTTGCTGCAGCCCTCCTCCTTAAAATAAAATCAGAGTTTCTCCTAGAAAGACACATCCGCAGTATCGATGAAATTTTATTTGGAAAAAAAGAAGAACCGCTAAAACCACTCGAGCGTATAGAAATTGATGAATCAGACCTTCCCCTCCTCATCCCGAAAACCCCCCTCCCTCGACTCAAAAAAGTAACGCTTGCTCAGCTTATGGAAGCGCTCAATAAAGCAATAACCACCGAATCTCGCAGAATAAAACGCGAAGTCCAAATAAAACGAGCAAGAAAACTTTCAGAAATTTCAATCCCCAAATTTAGAACTATAGATTTAAAAGACAGAATACGTGAATTTTATGCACGTATACTCACCTTACTAAAACAACAAACAAAAAAAAATATCACTTTTGCGGATCTCACTAAAAATCAAAAAGAACAAAAACTAGCTTCTTTTCTTCCCCTTCTCCATCTTTCAAACACCAAAAAACTATGGCTCGAGCAAGAAAACCATCTCGACGACATTCTCATCTACCTTTACACACACTTTGAAAAAAATAGACAAGATTTCATGAAAGAATTAGAAGAAGATATAGAGGCAATGAAAGAGGAACTGCAAGCAGAAAACGGTGAGGAGTCATTTGATAACAAACAATCAGGACTAGATATAGCCCGCGCAAAACAAAAAGAAAAGAAAAACTTTCAAGACCAAATAAAAAAAGAACTCGAATTAGAATTAGGCACCAAAATTAATGAACTTATCAACGAAGTTGCAGAAATTGAACAGACAGAAAAAATCGATGATCTCACCGGATTTAGTGACGAGTGATTATCACCAAATCCTTCGAATTTGTACCCCACCCTAAAGGGTGTGGTTTGTGAGGATTTGGAAGAGTCAGAGAAAAACTTTTTTTCTCACGAGAAGCTATCTGCACACTAAAGTGTGCAGTTTTTTGTCTGAATAACAAGCATCGCAAGGTATTTCCCCTAATTTATCAAGAATAACATTTCCCGAGTGAGTACCCAACAACCAATGACGCTCAAATAATTCATACATCAAACGTAAAGTATACAAAATTTTTATACCTACCGCTTCACAAACTTTTCTTCCCACACTTTAAACGCAGGTTCATTAAATCGTATCGGCACTTTTTGATTGTTTTCCCAACGACTAACTCCCTTGCTTAAATAATACAGCCCAAACAACAATCCCACGACCACTCCAGACAAATGTGCAATTGAGCCAATATTAGAAGAACCAAACGCTCCGTATAATCGCAGTACATCTCCCACAATCCATACAAGAGAGGCAGCAAACATAGGAAGCAATAATCCAAACGCCCAGACCATCATAAACGGACGAATAATAGTCAAAGCACCAATCACTCCATAAATCGCCCCGCTTGCTCCTAAACTTGCGTCATAATAATTCACTGCAACAAAATTTGCTAAAATTCCGCTCACCAAAAATACTTGCAAAAATCGATTACTCCCAACGATTCGCTCAAGTGAAAAACCAAAAAATAACAACGCAAAAAGATTAAACAATAAATGTGCAGGCGACCCATGTAAAAAAAGTGCGGTTGCAAACCGCCAAACTTCCCCATTATTTGCCCGATCATTCAAAATAAATAAATCACTAAATCCAGGAATAAACTGCAGAAAAAAAACTCCCACACAAATTCCTGAGAGCCATAAAAAATAATACTTAATCTTTTCCATAACACATACACGCAAGGTATGTTTAAAAATTCTCTTTCATAGATACTAGCATGACATTCACGATCCTGCACACTGATAAAAACACTCAGGCAAGAATCGGATCACTTAAAACAAAATCAGGAACAATTCAAACTCCTTTTTTTATGCCCGTTGCAACAAAAGCAGCCCTCAAGTTTATTGACACAAAACAACTTGAAGCGCTCGGCGCACAAGCAACAATATCAAATGCGCTTATCCTCTCACTGCGACCAGGAACAAAACTAATAAAAAAAATGGGTGGCATAAAAAAATTTATGAATTTTTCTGGAATTAATTTCACCGACTCAGGCGGATTTCAAATGTATTCTCCTTCTATTTACTTGAGTTCAGATAATAACGGTGTTTGGTTCAAAAATCCCCTCTCAGGTGAAAAGATTTTTATGACTCCCAAAGATAATATGAAAATACAAAATGACATCAACAGTGACGTAGCAATGACCCTAGACGCCATGCCGCTGTATAATCACTCCAAAGAAGAAATAAAAATCGCGGTAGAAAAGACGTCTCTCTGGGCAAAAAAATGTAAAGAAGTTCATAATAAACTTCAAGAAAAAATCCCAAAAAACAAACGACAACTGCTCTTTGGAATAACACAAGGCGGAAAATATAAAGATCTGAGAACCTCCTCAATAAAAAACCATCTCGCCCTTAATTTTGACGGCTACTCCATCGGCGGATTTGGGCTAGGAGAAACAAAAAAAGAAGAACAAGAAATAATAAAATTACATAAACAACTGCTTCCTAAAAACAAGCCAATGTATTTAATGGGCATTGGCGATCCGCTCGAAATACTTCAAGCAATAGCCCTTGGCTGTGACTGTTTTGATTCCCGACTTCCAACGCAAAATGCACGACGAGGAACAATATTTACTAGCGGTGGAAAAATAAAACTCTTAAACAAAAAATATCAAAATGACCAAAAATCACTTGACAAAAACTGTGATTGCTTTGTCTGCAAAAATTATTCAAGAGCCTATCTTCGATTCCTGCTTAAAGAAAACGAACCAACCGGCAAACAGCTTGCAAGCTATCATAACCTCTACTACCTCCAAACAGTTATAACCCAAGCAAAAGAAGCCATCAAAAAAAACAAACTAAAAGCGTTAATAAAAAAAATGCAAAAAGTATATGAATAAGAAATTATCGACTAAAAATTTTAAAAAATCTCCTCGACAAAAATTCGATTTATAAAAATATTTCTTCACTCAACAATCATAGAAACCTTTTTAAACTTCCTTCATAGATCATCTCTATGGTTAACGGAATTGAACGACCGCTCGACGTGTTGAACAACGCTAAGGGAAAAGATGTCCTGGTGCAGTTGAAAAACAACCGTCAAATGGTTGGAACACTACTTGCGTTTGACATCCACATTAATGTGGTGCTGGATAACACAAGGGAAATTGTGGAGGGGGAAAATAAAAAAAGTTTTGGGCTGACCTTTTTACGAGGCGACACCATTATTTTTATTTCTCCTGCAAGCATCGCTAAAGAATAATAACCAAGATTGCGCCTTGTCCTGTTTAGATTGGCACGGAAGTCTTGTTCTCATACTATAAACCTACTGGATAGTCTAAAAAAGATCACAGAAAAGTATAAAAGAATCCTAAAATTTATCTAGGCATGAAAAAAGAGTTGGTTATTATCTGCATATGCATACTTGTCATCACCTCAGTTAGTGCATCCATCATCATTGAAAAAGCTCCCAAGCAAACGTATAAACTCGCAGATAAAATAGATATAGACATTTCAATAAACCCTTCTGTCAAAGAGCAAGTCATGATCACCGCCGATCTTCTCTGTTCAAATTTCAAACTCAATTATTTTAAAACACTGTTTGATTATCGATTTGATGACAACTATTTCAATATTCCAACAATTACCGTTACTGATAAACTTTTAGGATCATGCTATATAGATTTTAAAATACTCACCCTTAAAGAAGAAGTCCTTGAAACTAAAAGCACTTCACAAATGGAAGTAACAAATCAGCTAGTGCTTAATTTCACCATTGACAAGACTCAGTATTATCCCGGAGAAAGCGTACTCATTGATGGAAAAGGAGAAAAAGATACCTCAATTTTTATTACACTCAACGATGGACTAGAAGAACTACAAACCTATCAAGAAAATCTTTCTACTCCTACTTTTAGCACCCTCTTTAAACTTGATTTGGAGCTTGCAAAAGGAACAAAAAAAATAACGATAACTGCCACCGACAAAAATGGAAATAGTGCACAGAGTAGCAAAGAATTGTATGTACTGCAAGTGCCAAGAACAATAGAATTAACCCTTGATAAAAAAGAAATCAGTCCATTCGAAAATATAACTTTTTTTGCAACAGTATTTGATCAATCAAGTCAAGCAATGGCTGCAGAAATAAGTTATCAACTGCTTGATCCACAGGGAAATTTACTTGAATCTTTCGACGGACAATCAGAAGAAATCATCAGTTATGCACTCACCATCCCTCCTCCGGGAGACTACCTTATTCATGCGTTCCATAAAAATCTCAAAGACACCGACAAAGTAAACATACAAGAAGTAAAAGAAATCGACCTCCAAATTAAAGATGGAATAGTAACCATTAAAAATATCGGGAATGTAAAGTATGTTAAAAACATCATAGTCAATGCTACACAAGAAGCAACCGTCTATCAAATTCCGCTCAGCCTTAATCTTAACCCCGGGGAAAGAGTCAGCATCGATCTGCGAAACGAACTTCCGCAGGAAAAATATAATGTAGCTATTGCATCGCAAAATCAACTGCTCGTGCTTGATGAAGTGCCAATTGATGACAATAGACCAATCATAAAAAAAGTCTCACAAAAAATTGCGGCAATTACCGGAGCAACTATTATCGAAACAGATAACGTAGGAAATATTTTCTATCTCATCTTACTTATTATCTTTGTTGGATTTATCATCGTCTTTTTAATCCAGAAAAGATTAAAAACAAACCTTATGAAAACTATTGACAACACCGTTGGAATACAAAACAAAAGAATCACGGGACTTAATAACTCGCTCCAAAAAGGCAATAAAGAGAAGACAAGATTGCGTGATATGTTTAGCACCTATGTTGACAAAAACCTCCTCCACAAAGAACCGACGCAAAAAATAGTAAAAAAAGAAATCAGCATTCTCTTCACCGATATTAGAGAGTACTCAAAAATATTTGACAGCCTTGACTCAGAAGATGTTGCGCAAATACTTAACCTCTATTTCTCAAAAACAAGCGAAATCATAAAAAAACATAACGGATTTATCAATAAATTTATCGGCGATTCAGTCATGGCGCTCTTTAACGCAGTGGTCACCGATCAAAATCATACCCTCAAAGCAATAAGAGCAGCACTTGAAATAAAAGAAGAATTAATTAGAGTTAATAGACAACTCAAAGAAAGAAATCTTCCTCCCATAAAAGTGGGAATTGGTATTGATACAGGTGTTTGTGCGGTGGGAAACTTTGGCTCAAAAGAAAAAACTGAATATACTGCTGTGGGCACACCCCTCAACATCGCATTCAGACTCCAATCGATCAGCGACGGTGAAATACTTATCACGCAAAGAACTTTCCAAAAGATAAAAGACAAAATAAAAGCAGAGCCATTTGGAGATTTTGAAATGAAAAACATTACGGGTAAAGTCAGAGTCTATAAAGTACTAGGAAAAATAGAACAACAATAGTTTTAAATCTAGAATTTGTTTTCCCCCAATGGTTGATCCTCTCCAAACGCTAGATTCAAAAAAAAACCCAGTTGAAGAGCTTGATTTCTCATATCAAAACATCCCACTTAATTGGGATCTGCTTATCCAAAAAAAAATTGGAGAGGGCGGCATGGGAGCTATATATCAAGGAGTTATCGTGGGGGACGGGACGACAAAAAAAGTGGTGGTAAAAGTTTCAAAAAGACCGCAAGAGCATATCCAAGATTTAAGAACAGAAGTACATCTTGCAACACAATTAAAAAATAATTACATCGCTACTACCTATCCCTTTAAAATCTACGACGAAAAAGGAATGATCATTATGGATTTTATAGAAGGGCATACTCTTGATCAAGTAAGAAAAAAACATAATGCCCTAGGACTCAGATTCCCAGAAAAATTTGCAGGGCTCGTCGGCTGGCTCGCCGCAGAAGCACTCCACTATGCACATAATGTACCCCTCCAAAATCTTGAAGGAAAATTAGTGTGCGGAGTGCTTCATCGAGATATCACTACCAGAAATATTATGATAGAAACAGAGCAGGGAAACACCGTCATTATTGATTACGGTCTAGGTATATTAAGAACAGATAGTGCACAAACAATCGGGCAAATTTCTGGAACACTAGGATTTGTTTCCCCGCAAATATTTAAGGGAGAAGGAGCACAAGTACAAGATGATATGTATGGACTCTGCATGACCTTGTACACCTTAATTTCAGGAGACAATCCAATAGTGCCAGAAAAAAGTAAGGCTACTCCTGCAGAAATAATGAGAAATTATCAAAAAGAAATTCCTTCACTCACTCAAATAATGCCGCATACTAACCCTCAGTTTTCACAAATACTACAAAGAGGAACAGCTATACAAAGAGAAGAACGCTACCCCGACGCTGCAACGCTCTACACCGATCTCAAAGACTTTTTATTTACTCAAGGCTTTGGACCAATTAGACATTCTCTGCGATCGTACATGGAATTAATCTATCACCCTGAATTCCCCCACTATCTTGATAACATAAGAGGACAAATAGCTCCAAATCCTTCAGTCCCATTCCTAAAAAAACTTGAGGAAGTAAAAGTCCAAACCAAAGACTACATGCAAAAAGACGATCAACTCGCCCTTGAAACCCGTGAAGCCCCTGGTTATATCCTCATCGGATGAACACATAAAAACTTAAAAAGAAAAATATTCTTGAAAAGTAATGGCCCGAATAACTCGAAGAACATTAATACAATATGGTCTTGCCACAGTAGCAGTAAGCGTGCTAGCAAATGAAGGAAAAGAAAAACTTACTGACATCTATAATCGTTCAAAAATACATCCGCAAATAAAAGTAAGATTATTTAGTAATGATTGTTTAGAAAATGATCAGTACTGCCTGCAACAAGAACAAGCAAGAGCCTACCTTGGACCCTACGAAGACAAAAAAAACGGACCAAAAGGATTTCTCGAGTTATCAATCCCTTCTTTTCACAAACGTGCAACATGTAGTATATATCATAACCATTCCCTCATAGGAAAACATTTAGCTAGATCAGAAGAAGCCTATACTTCAGTCACCTCAGAAAATAAAAGTGACGATTTCATCTTTCAAGTCCATACGATAGATGGCTTGCATGAAAAAGAAATAACTGTTAAGAATTATCTTACCTCAAGTGATATACTCACCGTGATAATGGCTGCAGTAAAAAAACCAAGGCTGCTAGGAGAAAAACCAAAAGAATGTGCAGAGTTTTTTACTGGATCAGATCTTTCACGCGATATGCAAGATAATCTCTCGCTTCCGCATAGAGTTACTTTCAAACTAAATGATGATCCTGTGACCTATGAAGTAAACGGATTAGAATCTCTGGCACATACTTCAAAAGAAAAATTTGCTGCATTTTGGAAAAACGAAACTAAACTGTCACCTGCATCAAATCTTGTGCAATTTCTACTTCTTTAAAATATTGTTTTGCCTCATGCAATAATTTTTTTTCTTGATATTCAAATCGTTGCGAGATATGCGTTAAAATAAGCCGTTTTGCTTTTGCTTTTTTTGCAATAGTTGATGCCATCTTAGTGGTTAAATGATGATAGGCACGAGCTAAAGCCTCTTCAGCGTCGGAATACGTTGCTTCCATAACAACAAGATCTGCATCTTTTGCAAGCGTGCTAGCACCTTTGCATACTCCGGTATCAAACACAAAACCAACCTTTTTCCCCGGTTGCACATACGTTAATTGTTTACCCGATAATTTTTTTCCTCCTTTTCCTCCAATAACCACATCTTTACCTTGCTGCAATCTCCCTAAACTGACCGCATCTTTTTTGCTCATCTGCACTCCCCGCAAAGCTTTTTCTAACTTTACTTTATCAATTCGATGCGCATCTTTTTCTCGAAATATATATCCCTGAGCAGGAACTCCGTGCTCAAGCGAAACAGCTTCTAAATAAAAATCCTCATTCTCAAAAAATTTCCCGCTCACTTCCTCAACCACAATTTCTATTTTCAAAACCTGAATAAAAATTTTAACAATCTCGCCGATAAATCGCTTGGTCCCTTTTGGTCCGTAAATATATAATGTTTTATTATACTTATTAAGCGCCAGCGTCTGAATAAGTCCCGGAATTCCCAGCACATGATCCCCATGCCAATGCGTGATTAATAGTCGAGTAATCTTGCAGGGATTTATCCCCGCTTTGCGAAACTGTCGCTGCGTTCCTTCCCCACAATCAACTAAAATATTCTCATTTTTATACGTCACTAAAATCGCACTATGGTTTCTCGTCGCTGTAGGAACTGCCTGACCGGTCCCCAGAAAAGTTACCCCAATTTGCATACTATACTAAAGAAAAATACTTTAAATAACTTGCCGCTAAATTTTTTTAATCGCTGCCCGCAAAAAAGCAACTAAAGAAATCTTTAAAACCTCCTTCCTCTTTCTAAAACAAAATGGATGAAACAACTACTGAATGGATAGGACTACTGTTTGTTTTTATTGGAATATTTGGATTTGCATTCCTGCATCTTAATACTCTAGGACATGTCATCTCAGGACTTAACATAGACACACCCTTCCAAGAAAAAATTGAGTTTCCACAAATTGAACCACTTATCATGAAAGCAAACGAACAAAAAATAATTACGTTTGACATACAAAATAATGGCAAAGAGACACTTACTGATTGTATATTCTCTGTAAAAAATGAAAAAAATGAAATAAGCGATTGGATTAAAGCTCCGCAAAAAACAGACATTCCTCCGTCTCAAAAAAAATCATTTGAGTTTTATATAACTACTCCCCACGATGCGCAACCAAAAACATACTACAAAAAAATCAAACTAATCTGTGACAAAAAAACCTACACCAAAGAATTCACCATCGACATCATCAAAGAATTAGAAACACTCAAAATAAAAAGTATCAAACAAACAAATCAAGGAATAATTATTACCTATCTATTTAATAATAAAAATTTCTCAAAAAGTGATGTAAACACACAGCTCTGGCTCACTACTCCCGAAGGAAATGAGATAGCAAAAATAGTTGACATCTTCAAGACCCAAGATAAAGAGCTCATAGAACGAGAAGTAATAATTAAAACTTCTCCAAACACCGTTGGTATTCACACAATCTATCTTGCATTTGCCCATGACAAAACAAACCACATTCAAAAATCAATAATTCTGGGCCGCTCGCCCGCAACAGGACAGGCAATCTTTAACATCGCGAAAGGAAAAGGCCTAGGATATTTTACCTTTCTTGCATTCATTGGTATTGGAATTTTTTTTATTTTTAAAAATCATAGAAAAGCACTCCAAGAAAACGAGGAAGAAATGCAAGATGAAGATTACTAAAACTTTAAAAAATCTGCCACAGGCATCCATACGTTTAAATACCATTTTATTCATCTTGCTATATGCTCCTGTAGCTCAGTCTGGATAGAGCACCTGCCTTCTAAGCAGGGGGTCGCAGGTTCAAGTCCTGTCAGGGGCGTTCGTCCTATAGCGTACACTTCTAAAAAACTGCACTAACTGCCTAGCCAAGATTAAGCTAGATTTATAAATAAGAATATTTACTTTATTATCACCAAATCCTTCGGATTTGTACCACGCCCTTTAGGGTGTAGTTTGTTTGGATTTGGAGAGTCAGAGAAAAAACTTTTTTCGCTAAAAGCTAACTACATACTAAAGTATACAGTTTTTTGTCTGAATAAACAAAATGAGCCTATCAGAATCAAAAAGAAAACTTGAAAAAATAGAAAGATATCTAGAATTAAATAAAAAACTAGAAGAAATTGTAGATGATGGTCTTATACCTCTACTTAATCTTACGGGCGAATATTTATCAGCAACTGCACAATATTATAAAAAGATAATTAAATCAGAAGAAATAGCGATTACATATAGTGCTCAAACTGAAGGGTTATATACTTCAGGAATAAATCGCATAGCACAAAATTACAACTTAGATGAAGAAGAGGTAAAAAGAATCTTTGATAAAGCTGCTTGTGAAACTGAGGCAAAAAGGAAAATAAAATGTAATCTTAATATAATCACATACAAAATGCTATCATACATTGTATTTCCATTTTCTAGAAATGTATCATCTCAATATAGAGAGCTTTCTAGAATTAACGCTTCAATTCTACAAATACTAAATGAAACTATTAAACTAAAAGAAGAAACAGAAGAAACAAGAAAGATTAAAGAAGATAACTTAAAAGAGATGATCGAGGCCCAACAAGATCAAGCAAAATTAGCTTCGACACTTTGTGAAGCAGGATTTGATGAGAGAACTGCTGATAAAGTAGCCTTAGATAACGATTTATTAGTCTATGGTGTACTTGAAAATTTAAAAAATAGATATGGACTTGAGTAAGTAAAATAAACTTCAAGTATCTCAAAACCCTCCAAGGGTTTTTATACTCCACACTAAAGTGTGGAGTTTGTTTTGGGTTTTGAGATTTCCAAAAAATCTACGCTAAACTATCCACCATCTAAAGATAGTGGATTTTTTTAGGATTAAAAATAAGCGGAAACGTTTATATATGCAAAATGCATACACTATCTATGCAAGAGCAAACATCAATTCGAATCAGTTCAAATTTGCTAAATGCCCTTAAAAAATTTAAAGAAGGGGGAGAAAGTTACGAAGATGTTATCTGGGATTTTATCGAACCATATTTAGAATTATCCACACAAGCAAAAAAAGATATTGAAGCATCAAAAAAAGAGTATACAAGAGGAGAAACTATCACTCTTGAGGATCTAAAAAAAGATTTAAAATTCTAAAATGGAAATTATCTTTTCCAATAATTCCAAGAAACAATTTGGTAAACTAGATCCTCGAATTCAACAAAAAATTATCTATATCCTTGATAAATTCAAGAACAATCGACCAGTTGACGTTATAAAATTAAGAAGTAAAGATGAAGAGTTTCGAATAAGGGCCGGTAATTATAAAATTCAATTACAAAAAGTTAAAGAAGGTTTTTTAGTTACAAAAACTGGGAAAAGAGAAAACTTTTATATGGTTTTCTTTTAATGAATAACCTATATCCCCTCAATTAATCACGTCCCCCAACAGTGTTCATATGTGAAAGCAGATCACCAATTGAATTAGAAACTTCTCGCAAAATTTCCTTATTACTTAACAGATGATGTTTCATTTTATATTTGTAAGTAAAATTTGCCGCAGCAATAGCTCCGCGCTTAACATCGTCGTGCGCATACACTTCTTTGAGTATATGACTCATAACCTCTTCAACGGTTGCATATTTGTTAGACTGTATATAATCCAGCGTCTTTGAAGCCGCTGCAATCATTGCAATCCTCACATCTTTTATCTTTTCCACTCCATCTAGTGCCAATGAGAGTTTTTAAAATTAATTGTGGTTTATTAAGCACCACTACTCCATTCAAAGTAAAACAAAGCACATAACTAACTTTAAAAACACCTCATCCCTCTCAAAACCGCGCAGGGATCGCATAATGGTATTGCGCGGGACTGCAGATCCCGTTTTCCCGGGTTCGATTCCCGGTCCCTGCTTGCTGAGGTATTCGAAGAATACCTTTGCAGGGAACGGCACTAAAAATCCCTGATTTTTTCAGCCGGTCCCTGCTTATTATGTCGAGCGAAGCGAAACATAAAAGCGGGCTCGAGAAATCGAACGAAGTGAGATTTGTCGGTCCCTGCTTTTACTTACATTACCCAAAAATTATAAATACCCTCTATAACTAATAATTCTATGGAACAAATAACGCTTGAAAAAGTAAATGAGAAACTTATCCAGCTAAGTGAAAGATTTGAAAAATTAGAAGAAGATTTACTAATTGCTAAAAGAGCTGAGGAAGCATATGAGAGACATAAAAACGGTGATTTTATTAAAAAATCAAAAGAAGATTTCTTAAAAGAACTGGATAAATGGTAGAAGTAATCTACGATAAAAAATTTCAAAAAATATTCTCAAAGATTAAAGACAACTTATTTAAAGAGAAAGTTAAAAAACAAATTCAAAAGATTGTCGCCGACCCGCAAGTTGGAAAACCAATGATGTATACAAGAAAAGGGACCAGAGAACTATATGTCGCTCCCTTTAGATTGGCATATGCATATCATCAAAATGAAGATTGCATAGAATTTCTTGATATTTATCATAAAGACGAACAATAGACCACTCTTTCTAACAAAACACATATATTTTTAAATCTCAAATAAAATGAGCTTAGATGACAGATCTAGATTGTCAAGCAAATGAAATGACCGCTCCATTCATACGTCAAAAAATAGAAGAAAGTGGAGCAGGAACTTATTGGGTTATACTTAAAGAGGGATACTATTTTGAAGAATTTCAAACACCTTCTCCACTCATCCAAGTAATGGCAAAAACCACCGTCGGGCAAAGAGGAAGAGATATCCAAGGAACGCTTGATAGTAAAGATGGTTTGTGCGATTCTTATTTAATTCTCCAAACCCCCGATGATGTCAAAGCACACATCCCCTACTCCCACATGCACGACATAATAAAATCGCAAGATGCACTCCTATAACACGAGCAGGTAAATTTATAATTAATAAAACCGCTCTCTAGCTATGTTTATTGCAAAGAAAAAAATTGCCGGAAAAGAATATTACTACCTCCAGCAATCAATAAGAGCAGGTGACAAAATAAAAAGTAAATCCGTAGCATATCTAGGAAAAAATAAACAAGAAGCAGAAAAAAAAGCCAAAACGATACAAAAACAAATGGAGAAAAAATTCACCGACGATACAACGCTCAAAACTAAGCCGCTCTCAATAGAAGAGCTCGCAAATTTTTGCAAAAGAAAAGGATTTGTCTATCCTTCAGGGGAAATATATGGAGGCCTAGGAGGATTCTGGGACTTTGGACCGCTAGGTGTTGAACTAAAAAATAATCTTAAACGACAATGGTGGTCTTATCACATTCATCAAAGAGACGACATGGTCGGCATCGACGGAGCAATCATCACTAACCCGCAAGTCTGGGAAGCTTCAGGGCACGTGAGCAGTTTTGTCGACGTTGCGGTCGTCTGCAAAAAATGCGGTTATAAAACTAAAGTTGATAAACACGAATTAGAAAGTGCACGCTGTGATAAATGCAAAAGCGAATACGAAAACAAAGGCGAATTTAATCCGATGTTCACAACACAAGTAGGACCAATTAAAGAAGAAGCAATAAAAGCCTATCTGAGACCAGAAACCGCCCAGCTTATTTTTGCAGATTTCAAACTCATCCAAGATAATGCACGGCTCCAAGTTCCGTTTGGTATCGCTCAAATCGGAAAATCTTTTAGAAATGAATTATCTCCTCGAGAATTTATTTTTAGATGTCGAGAGTTTGAACAAATGGAAATTGAATATTTTATTTCCCCCAACCTTCCCTGCCCCTACATCGAAGAAACAAAAACCGTCGACATTTTAATCTATGATCAAGAAATGCAGAAAAATAAAAAAGAACCACAAATGATGAATCTCTACCAAACCTTTAAAAAAGGAATAATCAAAACTGATTGGCACGCATACTGGATCGCTCAAGAATTTGACTGGTTTATAAAACTAGGGGCAAACCCGCTCAATTTTAGAGCAAGACAGCACACTGCCCAAGAAAAAAGTCATTACGCCGTTGATACCTGGGATCTAGAATATAAATTCCCCATGGGCTGGAGAGAACTTCAAGGATTTGCAAACCGAGGAAATTTTGATTTGACCCAGCATCAAAACCATGCAAAAACAAATATGGAGCTGCTTGATACAAACAATAAAAAATTTATTCCCCACGTTGTCTGTGAACCAAGTCTGGGCGTTGAGAGAGCCCTCCTCGTATTTTTGTTTGATAGCTACTATCACGATCAAAAAAGAGATAACACCGTTTTAAAATTACATCCAAAACTTGCCCCCTATAAAGCAGCGGTCTTCCCCATCATTAAACAACCACAATATACTGCCCTTGCAGAACAAATTGTCAAAGAGCTTCGAGAAGAATATGTTATTAACTACGACAAATCAGGAAGCATCGGCAGACGATATGCACGAAATGATGAAATAGGAACTCCTTACTGCATCACCGTCGACGAGCAATCACTTAAAGATAAAGAAGTAACCATTCGCGATCGTGATACCACTACACAAATCAGAGTTGCGCAAGCAAAATTAAAAGAAACACTCAGAAAACTTATCAATCAAGAAATCAAATTTACCGACGCTGGTAAAAAAGTAGTAACTCGTGTCAAAGAAATACAACCATAAATATATAAACAAAAGCTACTTTATATTTCAAACATTGAAAGAGGGTCTAACAACATGGCTGCTAAAAAGAAAGCAAAGAAAAAATCTAAAAAATAATAGCGTAAAAGAATAATATCTTTTCGTCAAAATAATTTTTATTTTTTTACTTTATTTCCTTCGATACACTTCATCCTTCAATAAGATAGACCTGCAAACTAAAAATTCAAAGATTTTTAGTGTCGCAAGCTTCATTTGATTTTGACTTAACTTTTCTTAGAAAAGTTAATTTTTTGATCAAACTTCTTTCCAAAAAAATGGACCTACCGAGAATCGAACTCGAGCTTCTTGACTGCCAGCCAAGCGCACTACCACTGTACTACAGGCCCGCTGATTCTCTGTATTTATATTCCTTGAAAAGTTTTCTATCTCCTTTGCGGGGGGTACTTTTATAAGGAGTAATACGACCGATATCCGGGCTAAGAATATGCAGTCTTTCTTCTTGTATATCTAAAAATGTTTTTGCTATGAGCCTATTTAATCTTTTATCATTTGATATGAATGCGACACAATTTCCTTGATCGGCTAATGAAAAAACGGTTGCAGCAAGTCGTGCATCAGTATAAGGAAACTTTGCTTCATCAGGATTAACAGGGACGATTTTTGCTTTTTTACCTACTGAAATAAAATATCTTTGTAATTCTTCGTAACGAGGGCCAACGTGAGCAAATCGGGGGACTAAAAAGCGAGGAAAGTTCATTTCTTCTAGGACATCAAATATAGTTAAAAATTTAGTTGGATATAAACTGATAGTTTGTTCTAAATCTTCTCTACTACATCCAATAAATCCGCAGGTATCAATCAAAGTCGCTGTATTTTCTACAACTATCTCTGCCAGGGTTTTAGTGAGTAACTCCACAGAAAATAACAATAATATTTATATATAATATTTTCTATTTTAAAAAATGCAAAAGCAAAATCAAGACTGCATCTTCTGTCAAATCATAGCCGGAAAAATTCCTCCGGGAAAAGGCAAAGTATACGACGACGAAAATTTCATTGGCATTCTTGATCTTCACCCAAAAGTAGAAGGACACACCCTTATTATAGCAAAAAATCATTATAAAACACTCCTTGATATCCCAACGCATCTGGGCAATGAGCTACAAGAAGCAATTAAAACTATTTCTCTTAATTTAATTAAAGAAGAAAAAGCGGCAGGAGTCAACGTACTCTCAAATATCGGAGAAACTGCCGGACAAGTAATTCACCATTGTCACATCCATATCATCCCTCGAAAAAAAGACGACGGTATACAAGTTCTTAGTTAAATTGCTAAACTTAAAACAAGATTATTTAAACTCATTTTGATTATCCCCACAAAAGATGGTGAACGCTGCACTGCTCGTAATCATAGTACTTGTTTGGTTTATTCTTGGCTATCTTATCTACGGAAAATTTATTGAAAGAAAAATAAAACCAAATGACAGAACAAAAACTCCAGCAGTTACAAAAAAAGACGGCATTGATTATGCTCCGGCAAGCCAGCCATTTTTGCTCGGACATCACTTTGCCTCAATTGCTGGTGCTGGTCCTGTCATCGGACCAATTCTTGCAATCAGTTATTTTGGTTGGCTCCCCGTCGTACTGTGGATCGCACTAGGTTCAGTATTCATCGGAGCAATGCATGACTATCTCAGCCTCATCGTCTCGGTAAGAAATAAAGGAAAAGGAGTTGCAAATATTACTAAAGACTATCTCGGAAAAAAATCAGGATTAATTTTTGGCATCATGATACTTATCATGCTTATACTCATCATCACGGTGTTCAGCGTCTCAGCAGCAGAAAGTATCAGTAATAAACCTCAATTAATAATCCCGCTCATCACTATAACCCTCGTCTCGCTCATCGTCGGATTTCTCGTTGAGAAATTAAAATGGAATTATAAATTACTTACCTGCGTCGCAATAATTATTATTTCTCTTTCGCTTTGGTTTGCAACAATATATCAAATAAATTTTTTGCTTAACCAAACTACTATCAAAATACTACTCATAACTATTATCATGGGGTATGCAACACTCGCTTCAGTGCTTCCAGTTTGGGTGCTCCTGCGACCACGTGATTATCTAAGCGCCATTCAAATGCTCCTCATTATTGCGCTCGGATTTATCAGTATACTAATTACACAACCAACAATTAATGCACCCCATTATATTGCTTCTACTCCATTCCCGCTCTGGCCAATACTCTTTATCACTGTTGCCTGCGGTGCAGTTTCAGGTTTT